>Ga0209611_10001204_pt1 | contig 43205 bp, 42 predicted proteins | sample S1TSphgellanicum_3_FD_187693 | JGI IMG/M metagenome (GOLD analysis project Ga0209611, IMG submission 187693) | Host-associated microbial communities from peat moss isolated from Minnesota, USA - S1T2_Fc - Sphagnum magellanicum MG (SPAdes) (version 2) | ecosystem: Host-associated > Plants > Peat... | reverse complement strand
TGAATTGGGTTCTCCTACTCTGAGGTTGTTGTTGGGTTGTGTTAACATTGAGGGAAGCTCTAGACATGCCAAATTGGTTAGTTGAAGTTCGAGAGAAAGAAATTGAAGAGACCTAACCCATGATGATCTTTGGACATATAGATCTTGTGGGAATAGAACATTGAAAGTTGTTGGATCAAATAATAGATATGTAGATTCTGTGTATTATGAGTATGGTTTATTGATGTATATCTAGTATGATCTCTAGGAATTGAGCAAGCCCCATTTTTTTGGTCACACAAGAACAACCATCAACTGTGTTCTCCTCAATTACTTTCTACAACTTGTTGAAAAATTGTTGCAACCAAGATATGGTGTTAGTTTTACCTTACTTACCTTAGCTTTTTGAATTCCTTCAAAGAATGATCATGAAGGAAAGTACAAAAATAGGGGTAATCTTACCTTAAACTTATGACAACCAAATTATTACAAAAACAAAGATGATCATATATTCAAGTTTCATTTGACTCATGAATCCCCAAAGCTTTTCTCCTTATTTTTATGGAGATAAATTTGGCCTTGTTTTTTGTACAATAGTTCAAGAGCTTGGAGTTATTATACATTCCATGATTATCATCACCTAAAAAAGAAGGGGAGGTGATTTTGCCATGACACTTTCTAACATTTTGAATGTAAGTTCACCAAGGCTTACTAAATATTTCCAAGGAGTAGAAAGGAGGTTACAACAAATATTATTCCTAAACCACTAATCCTTCTAGCTAAATAATTCTTACAATTTTAAAACTATGGACCATAAGGGATTAGGCCTCTTTTAATTTCCTCTCAAGGAACCAACTGGTTGTCAATGAGTGTGGCATTTCATCATTCAACAACAAAACCCCACAAATGCTACCCCATCATCATCATCATCATGTAGTTTTATTCAAAAGTTGGACAATGACTCAAAACAGACTAATAATTCTGAAAATCAAAACTTCACAATTTCTTCACATTCCAAAATCCCTAGAATTCCCATTATATCATAGGTATTTTCTTCTCAAAATAAACCACGTTACACATTCCCACTAAGTTCCCCAAAACCTAACACATATGATGACTACCACCACAATTGCTCCTGAAATTGTTAGATTCTTTCATCACTTCCCTTAAATCAGTCCTTAAATACAAACTCTACACCTCCTACTCTTCTCCTAACATTCATGGCACAACAAAAAACATGCGCTAGGTTAAAGAGAAGAAGAATTCCAAAGGGGCGTTCATCCCTAGCTATTCATTATGTAAAATCCAAACAAACTCAACAACCTCACAATTTGAAGAATCAAAACTTAGCTTCTTCCACCCAAAAATGTTTATCTTTCCTCCTCGTCAACCAACTTCATATAGTTTCTCCTAGTCCTCATCCTCTTGCTCCCTTGAAACCACAGTACTAATCATTTCTAAGAATCGTGACTCACACTCACCATGAAGATTGTCAATTGAACAACAAGGATTTTGCTCCACCACCGAAACTAGCTCACCATAGCTGCTCCATTGAATAACAACATTAAACATAGTAACCTGCAAAACAAAACCAAAAACAAAAAAGAAAACAAGAAACTAGACTTTTAATGTCCTCAATTCCTAATGAAGCATAACTGCTTCATAATTTAGCGTTATCTGCCACCCATGTGACTTAGTTGTGGTAAAACGTAAAGATAACCAGAAACAAGAATTATAAATTGAATATGTATAGCACAAGCATGTTGGGATAATCATAAAGCTACAACTCCAATTGTTGTTGTTAAAAACACATTTTTTCCTTGGGTTTGAAACTAATGTGTTAAATATTTCACAGAGAAAGTTTTTCCATTTCCATGAGTTCCTTCTAATACATGTAATCCTTTGTTTCATTAGTAAAATATCAAATGTTTTCAATTGATCATGATTAAGTACAAAACTTTGTATTTCATCTTTAAAATCAAGTTGAATATATTTTACAATATTTGTTTTATCTTCATTTACACATGTAAACATGTAAACATTATTTCTTCATTGTTCATATTTTATTCTAAATATGGATTTAATTTTTTTTTTGTGAAAAAGTTGAGTTTGTTTTTCATTTTCGAACAAAATTTTGATTTGCATATTGTATCAAATATGTTGTAATTATTCAACATTATGTAAAAATCCTTTTATTTGACATTCACATACATAATATTTTTGAGTATTATTTTTAGAAAATATATTTTCTTCATTATGAAATGTTATTTTTGCAATAAATTATTATTAAAAAATTCCTCACTATTATACACTGGATGAAAAATTGTACATCTAATCTTTTTGGTTTTCATAAATAATAAAACCAATATCACCTTTTCCAAAAATATTATAAGTGGGATGTATTTTACAATCATGTGCATTTTTAAAAATATTGCATAAATGTTAATTTTTCAAATATGGTTGGTTTAGAAATATAAATATCAATTGGATGAAAACCTAATCTTTTTTATTTTGTAACTAATTTTGTTCAAAGTAATGGTGGTTTTGAATCAATATATTTTATACCTCGACTTTTTTGTACAATTGGTATTTATAAACATACAAATGTTGCTTCTATTAGTGATGTAGGTTTAAATATAATTAAATTAAAAATTATTTGTAATTGTATTATGGATTCACTTTTTAAACATAATCATTCTGCATCTTTTGTATTCAAATTTAATTTCCCATGTGGTTCACATTTCATGGCATACTTTAAAAGATAAAAAGACCAATAAAAAGATGTAATACATAATATGTTCAAATGTGCTCCACAAACCAATAATAACATTGGATGATATGGCACGACATTTCGATCTTCATATTGTGGTGTATAGTATTATCATTTTTTTGTTTAAAAAAGAAAAAAAAAAAAAAGGTTGAATGTGTGGAGAATATGGAAATCCAAATTTACAAGTTCCATTATGTCCTTTTTGAATACAATGACTTTGATATTCATGAAGTTCTTTTTATAATACCCTTTTAAATAATTTAAGTTGTAAACTATCATTTTGGTGGAATAAATGTTTTAGTTGTTTTATCAAAAACATTTGGAATAAAAGTTAATATTTCATTTGTTATTCTTTGCAAATTGTTTTCATTAACCCATTATATGATATGGGCATGAACAAATCCACGGTGTTGTAATTCATAATGTGTAAAATATTCTTTTGTTTTGCCTAAAATGCCATTTTCTTTTAATATATGTCGATGCATAAACATGTTTGCACAAGAATGAAATAATGTAGCACATTCCATTGGATAATCTTTCCATGACATATTTTGATGTATTTGTTTAACAAGATATTCCATATCATTAAATTTAGGCCATCTTGTTGATGTCATTTCATCTGTAGTTAAAGTTTTTAAAAAATGAGGCATACCAAAATTTTCTACCATTGTTAATAATTATTGTAATTGTGATCTATGCCATGCAGGATAACCTTGAATTGATGATGGAAGTTTATATTTTACCATATGTCCCAAAATTTCAGCATCAGTTCATTTTTTGTTTTTTTTGTTTTAATGATTTGTATGTCTTTTTCTAAACAACTATTAAAATTATGCTTAATCAATTGAAGTGATTATTGAAGAACATACATAATTAATAAATATGGTTCATACAATGTAAATGATCAAAATAATAAACTCATTCAAAATTTTAAATATTCATGTATTGTTATTTTACCATCATGAGTACCATGTCCATGTTGAAATAAAAAAGGGAATAAATTTATTTTTAAAGTGATATATTTTTGTATTATCTTGTAATCCATTAGATTGAACTATAAATTTTTCATGACATATTTCATTGTTGTGCAATCTTTTTGTCATAGTTCTCATAATTAAGAACTATTCTTTATGGGATGTTGTGAATTAAAATGCAAATAAAATAAAAGTGATAAATTTTGTATTTCATTAGTAACATGCATACTTTTAAATCAATTATTAGAAATGTTATATTTTTTGATAATTTCATCAACAACATTTGAAGATAAAATACACATGGAATTAAATTCATTAGATTGTTCAAAAATAGTCATGTATTGTCTATACCATAAATTACTTTTCATATTTTGAGGAAAAAAAGGGAGAAATAATATTTATAACATCTTGACAAGATTTTTTTAATTTAACATACCATCCCAACTCAATAAAGGACTATTTAATAAACTTGAATATATTATTTCATCCATGCTAAAACCCAATTTTCGTTTTTATATATGTAATCCAATATTTTAAAAAGACAATAATTGTATATAAAATGGTAGTTCAGACAAAAGTGTTTTCATATAAGTTGGTGATTGAAAAAAATATATTCTACATATGTCGGTGCATCACATTCAATATAACATTTTAAACACACACACACACACACACACACACACACACACACACACATATCCTTTCCATTTGAAATAGTTGTATAATTAGATAGTAAGCAATTAACAATGCCATAAAGTGTACATTCAAATTCATTAGTATTTAAATTATTATACATACTATTTAATTTTTTGAAATGTTTATGTTGATGATTAAGTTTGGTTAGTCCACAAATTGCACAATATCATGTTTTAAAACACATTTGTCGAATAACATTACATTTGTTGTAGTTGAACCTAATCATAAACATCCTTTTTGAATCTCAATTTTCACAAATATGAAAAATGACATGTGGTCTTTAGCCCACCATATCCCTACAAATTTTTTTAAAACCATATCAATATAAAAAACATTCCAATTTTTTTTTTTGGGCAAACTAATAATATGTCAAATTATATAACCTATTAAAAATGCCATTATTTAAATTGAACAAATATTTTTCACATGCAATATACATGATGCATTTTCAACCCTATCCCATAAACATCTCAACCAAACAATCTAAAGTTAAACATATTGTCCATGAAATATTTATTATTCATTAATTTTTATAAAATATGGCAAATATAAATTCATTTATATAATCTTTCAATGAATGGATGCATTGAGCTTTTCTTGGATAAAAAATCATCACCACTTTGGACCAATAATTGAAGAGTCAAATAAAATCATCATTTTTCATCTTGAACATTAAGTTGTATACATTTTTGAATCCAAAGGGGTAGATGCAAGTTACGATGGCTCATTTTTGTGATGAAACAATGTTTTTTCATGGGGTACCCTTTATTCAAATGCATATGGTGATATACTAATTAGGACTTGGATCTAAACTAACAATGTCATTATAAAGAGAACTATGTGGTTATTTATTGATAAAAATTTCATTTGTTAGTAGTAATGGACTTTTGAAGTCGAAAAATCTGGACTGGTTGTTTGACTAGAACATCACAAAATGGAAAAACTTATATTAACTCAAATTTCAAATTTGTTATTGGGATTCAATATATAATGTAACACAAGATCATAAATTCATATGAAGAATCTTTTATTTGAAAACCTTAACCGTTTAATAATGAAGGGCTTTTGAATCGTTAAAATATGACCATATTTTCATAAGTCCATATGAGTTGTAATTTTTGTTTGTTTTTCAATTCTTTATCCCAAGAGCATATATTTTTGAAAGCTTTACATGGGTCATTATTCATATGGATTTTATGGGTTTAAGGTTTAAACCCTTAGGACTTCCAAATTTAAAAATGACATTGGCTACATTAAATACAAGTTTTTATATAGATATTGGGAAGGTTTGTAGATGATTGAACATGTATTATTCAAAGATTAGAATAATAACATTTTAAAAAGTATCAACCATGTCCATTTAAATCGTTAAAAAAAATCTTGTATGGATTTATAGGGAGTGTAATTTTTGTTGATGTTGAGCCACCTTATCGTGCATTCACCCAAAGTGGATTGAAATAGTATCCAAAGTGGACCATTTTTCAAAAACTAAACACAAATACATATGTGTTGAATTTTTGGGATAGTGTTTTGCTCAATATCAAGTGGTAAGCATTTGCATTTCCTTAAAATGAATGCAAGATATTTAGTTCTTTTTTATTTTTATATTACAATATATGTTTTATAAACTCAAAGAGTGCCTTCAACAAGTATGGTTTGACATCATTTGTGCAAGACAATACTCTCTTTATTTGAAATCCTTAAGTGTAGGATTTAGGTCAACTAATTGCATAAAGAAATAATTTAAATTTGAAAAAGTTAAGTTCTACACCATTGATTGTGTCTGCTAATTGTTTGTCATGTATAATTGTTGACTATGCCTATCAACCATACAGTGAAATGATATAGTCTACATAATTTTTTTATCATTACGAATGATGTGAAATATGACAAGGGTATCTTGGTTTTTCTCAATGTAAATTGAAAGGGATGTAGCAATCTTTCTTGACCAACCATTTGCATGGCCTAGGCTGAACGATGGGAATATTAAGCAGATGAATAATGAGTCTATGTTGTTCTGAAGCATATTGAAATTGAAAAGAAAATTGTGCATTCATTAGTGGCCTTGGAAACAATTTATTGAATTGTGACAAGCTATAGCCTTTATTTTTTCCCTTTAGTCAATTTGAATCAGGCCTTTGTTGCTACTGTTTTTTCTTTCTTTAAAGAAATATCAATCCATTTAACAAAAATTGTATGGTATGTGCATGGCAAGAAAAAACTTCATGGTGATGATAATGAATCGCTATTATGTATAGCACTAGATTGTGTACAATATTAATTTTTTTTGTGTAGAATAAATGCAAAATTTGCATTTTTTTTAAGAACTAGACTTGCAACTTTTGTTTATAACTCTGAATTTTTTTTCACTTGTTTGAGAAAAAGTTTAATAGCAAATTTGCAAGAGAAAAATTTCCAAATCATTATTTATTTTTCTTCCTACCATATCCAAGACCTGAAGGAGGTTTCGAGCTTGTGACCATGTTCTCAAAAAAACTTTAAAGTTGTTAATAAGTTCAAATTACAAAAGTTTCTTTGTCTATGTTTCTTTGTTCAAACAAGCCATGAATTCCATTGCCAGAGTTTCTTTGTCCAAAGACATATGATGTTGCAATGTGCAACACATGAAGCTCCACAAATAGAGACTGGTTGTTCTTGAGCTGCACGAAATGTTGCAGTAATTGGAAACTTCTAGGGTGAAACTCTTGCACTGAAGCTTTTAAACCATTGACAACCTGAAAATATTCCAAGCTTTGGATCTTATTACACTCCATATGATGGCCTTTACATATTTTTTTAATTGTTTTGTGTGGTATTGTTTTACACTCCATGTCAAGAAGAAACAATAAAATTGAAAAATCAACTGGTTTTAAGCAAATGTATAAACTATGAGTCATGATTTATGAAAATTTCAAGAATATGTATGAAAGGTTGAAGAATACAACTTTGTTCACAATACATGTTCTTACTTGTAAACTTTACTAAACAAAATTAGAATTTCTTCATCTTTTCCTTGTAAATTGTAAGACCAAATCTGCACTCATAGATTTGTCTACAACTTCCTAATCTACCATTACAAAGAAAAAAAAAAAACAAATTAAAACCTTACCTTCACATGCTTTTTGTCTACATGATTTCTTCATGTAGACCCACCACTGGACCCACTGCTTTCTTCAAAACTACAAAATAAAACAACAGCTACCTTCGTTTTCCACTCGCACCTCCAACGAATTCGATCTTGCACGTTGTAGAACAATTTTGGTGAAAAGAAAATCAAGCTTTGCTCTCTCCAAGGTATGCTGAGAACCTTTGGCAATACAGTGGACTGTCACAAATTACAAATCAAAGTACAATTGCAGAGAAAATTATGATCTATAACCAAGAAAACATACCTTTGTGAAATATCAACCCACGCCATCAAAATGCTCTCCATGATAAACACACATAGAAACTTGAACAAAAAGAATCGAAAAACCAATATCTGTCTGTAAGAAACAGTCAAGAAATTGCACTCGTACTTCTGATTTATAGCAACAAAACAACTGATTTCGTCATAAGATTCCATACAAGACATGAATTAAATAATTAGCACAAACCTCGAACCAATATTTGCAAAGCTTGTAATGAAATTAGAAAAACTACAAATGAAAAGATTTCTGCTTTTTAAAGCTGAAAGATGAATAGCCAAGAATGTTTGACTCCAGAAGCAACCACTAAGAAAAAACCCTTTCAATATCCTATTAACAAAAAATAAATAAAAAAATGCAAACATATCCAAGATGAAAAAAACCATCCACCGTCTTCTGATGCCACCCCCTCTTCCTTTTGGTAAAAGCAACAATCTTGCAAACAACCATAAACTTTTCGTCTCCTGCAACTTTGTGTTTGCACAAAGCAACCTTTGAAACCCTAAAAGAATTTTAAAAAAAATTTATTGTTATTTTAAGATCTCACTTAAGACTTCATTTGGACTCTGAATTACAAAACCCTAATACAAAATCCAGGAGAAAATCCCACCCAAGAACCTGCAGTTTTTTATTATACCTTAGATTTTATAAGCAATGTGGTGATCTATCAGAAATTGGTTATCAGATTTTTGAGAGCCACAGTTTATACATCAGAACTAGTGCTTTGATTTATTTTTGAAAACCGTGGTGTTATATTTCTTTGAGAACCACCTTGATAGTCATGGTTCATTTGGTTCCATTTAAACCCTAAACCAACCCCCCACACTGCTTGCTTCTTCAAACCAGCAATATTTTAAATAGAAAATGTTACATCAAGTTCCGGGGTAAAATGAATGATGGTGAGGAACATTGATTATGCTCCGGAACAGCAGCCCCTGGGAGAACCACCAGTTGCCACTTGATGGAACTGTATGTCACCCTAACAAGCTCAATGCATCCCTAAGTGGAACAAGCCCTACTAGGCCTGTTCCATCATACATGAGAAACCCGGAAACGAGGTGGGTATGTTGATTTTCTTGTAATTAGTGGGCGTAATTGCTAGGTTGCGGGGAATCTGAATTCTATTTTCAAGGTCTTCAAAATTCAAAACATTTGTAGGCACATTACATCTTAATCGACTTATTCCGATTCCAGAAGATTGTAGGCACATTACATCTTAGTCGACTTTGGAATATACTCCTTGCGTCCAGAATGTTCTAGCCCTGCACTGCGAATTCTCAGAATCATCTGCCAAAAGTCATAAGCTTTTCTTAATTTTTACAGTTTCTCCATGCAGATTACTAGAAAGTTGATTCTAGAAAGTACTTGGTAGAATTCGGAATGTTCTGAACCCCTACCACACTGACAATTTCCTGCAATAATGCCTCTGGAATGCACTCATTGATTCCAAGTATACTAACCGATTATGTGTAGAATGTAATTGAACTTGCAGAAATCCTGCGAATGCAGAAATGTGTTCAAGTTTGTGTCCAGACAATTGTCCATTAATAGCCTGATGCCACGCAGAAAAATATGCAGAGAATACCTTGGAAATCCAGAATTTGCTCGAAAGGTCCAGAATGTTGTAGACCCGAATGACAGTTCCGCAGAGCGGAAAGGACCGCGCGCTTCTCGATCCTTCGAGTTCTGGTGTGTGCGTCTGGAGCCTCGTTCGATTGTGTCTTTTCGTTCCTGTGATCGCGTGTCTGTGCTCTCTAAGTCGTATAAATATCGTTGCAACCACCTCCCAGCAGTAATTCAAAGACTTCTTTCCGTTCTCTTCTATCGCTGTGTCGTCATAGCACATCCTACTGTAATCGAGAGTGGGTAATTTTCGATCTTTCAGTCTGCAGTTGAAAGCTTGAATATCTCGTCAAAGACCCACCTGCGGTTGAAGTTCTCATTCGCAGCATCTTGCTTCAGGAGCTCGATCGGGCTACATTAGGTTACATCATTAGGCCACCACTTCTTTCTAAGAGTATTACACTCTTTCCGAAAGCAACAAATATGGCACTTGCACCATGGAAGTTCCAGCAGGTGAGGCGTCCTGCAGGGTTGTTGGATAGCTGCATCTTCGATCCAATGCCATTCGACTTCGACATTATTCCGTCATTTTTCGAGCGTTTCCCAAGGTCGACTAGGGACGTCATGGCCGTTTCCGATGGTACACTGGTGGACTGGGTAGAGACTCCGGAAGCACATGTTATCAAGGCTGACCTGCCAGGTATGTGTTTTACAGCTTCTTCCCTCATGAGATCTTCCATGTTTGTATGCCGCAAAATCCAAGGTCCTCAGCTGGATATGCGTCTCACTGTAATTAAGAGTTCTTCATGTTTACTTCACATAGATTACTTGCTAATTTCCATATATATGCCCATGTATAACTCACAGGTTTGAGCAAAGAGGAGATCAAAGTTGAGATACACGACAGTCGTACTCTGCGGATCAGTGGCGAGCGCAACAAGGAGGAAGTGAAAGAAAGCGATACTTGGCACTGTGTAGAGCGTACCAGATCCAATTTCATGCGTTCCTTCAAGCTACCTGAGGATGCAAATCTAGAACAAATCAAAGCCAAAGTCGACAATGGAGTGCTCACTGTGACAGTACCCAAAATCGAGAAAGAGCACCCAAAACGGCCACGGATTCAAAGTATCGAAATCGGCGGTCCAGCTGCTGGACAGAAATCTGTTGCAGCAGCTAATGGAAGCTCAATTCCAACTAATCCCACCGTCACTTCGCAAGCTGAATTTACCACCATAGCCACAAAAGATGAGAAGCAAGAATGAAATTACGCTGAACTCGATTTTTTCAGAATCCTCGCCAACACAGGCAGCGAGACGTGGATTTCTAACCCTGAATTTTCGTCTGTGACCATTTCTCGAGAGTTGATGTTGCGTTTTGTTTCTCCATAGTTGCGTAGCACATTTTGCCGTCGAGAATTTGCTTCCGTTTTGTTTTGCCATCGTTTCGGAGCACATTTTTCTGTGGAGAATTTGCTTCCGTCTTGATTCGCGATTGTTTCGTAGCTTATTTTTCCTTCCAGAATTTGCTTCTACCAGTTACATTATCGTAGCGCTGCTAGGTACCTACCGCAGAATGTTCAGCCCTCCGATGATTACACATTATAATGGACTTCGTTGAACAACGCTTCGATACAGGAAAAGAAACATTCCACTTGTAAAACAGCATTTGCTATTCCAATTTTTGCTAATTGCTTCCAGTTATATTGTTGTAGTGTTGCTAGGTGTGGCAGAATTCAAGTTGAAGGTTTCATTGATATATGAGATATTTAGGCAAGAAAGTTGGCTGTCAAGATGATGAATCACTGAGCAAGTTTCTCTTTCAACCCAAATGCAAATTAAAAACATTTCAACAAGCAGTGATAACATTGGCCAAGACCTAAGTTAGGAAAACATCTTTACTCCCTACTTTCTTGTTTTCATCCTGCAGCATGCCCGAGCAGAGTAGAGATTTGGTGCATCAATTTGAAAAGACAAATCAAATCTTCACAGAACTCTGGTCAAACAAAGTTCCTCTACTCCAAAAACCCACAAAAACCATGTATGTAAAATCTCACAAGGAATGAAACTGAATTCAAATCACAGTGCTCAAACCTGGCAATGACCCTGTTTAACAATATGATAAAACTTTTCGGACAGAAGAATACAACATGGTATATGGAAAAGAGAGTGTATCAGCCTCCCTGCTCCCGCACACAATCAATGAAAATCCTGGCAAGTTTGTCATACATGGGTCCTTCTCTAAACATTTTGCTTACTCTCTCCCTTCCCCTCTCACCCATTTGAATCCCCAAATCTGGGTGATCTAGTAACCACCGGAGATGGCGAGCTAACACTGGGATGCCCACTTTTCCTACAGGATGGAAGACACCCGTCACATTTGATTCCAATATCTCTTTCGTCCCTCCTGCATCCGTTCCTAGTACCTGCAAATTGTCAAAACATTTGCATCAATTTTTTGCCCTCTGAGATGCCACTGTTGGAATGTTGCTACTATATTTCCAAGGAGTTATACACAAGTGCATGCTCATAAGTTCATATTTCCATGTATGACTAGTTAACTTGCAAATCTGATAAAGTCACTGCAAAACTCATAATGAGAGAAGAGTTTATGTATTTCAGTATTCTGGCTTGGTAGACAATTTGTGCCAAAGGAGGGGAGGGGAAAGTACAAGGAGATGGGGAAATACCGGTAGACCAAAGGCCATAGCTTCAATAGTCACCCTCCCAAATGTCTCTCCTATGCCCTGCAAGCCAGAACAAAATTATGTCATTTCCTGGGTGGGAGGAAAATCTTCATAACAAACTGTTCACACTTTGTTTAGGGTTAAACAAATTCTGCTTAGCACATCACACCCCCCTACAGTTTAGCTCAGCATTCAGTATTCATGGTTCACTTCTCAGTTAGAATCCATGTATTGAACTAAAAACTCTCAAACTTTGGAACACATCTTATTGGTTTCCTTCATCACTGCTCTTAAGATAGAACTGGATCAATTGAGAAGTCTGAAAGATTAGAATTTGCTGAAGGGGATGGACTGTGACAACCAGTGTTCTGCAATTCTTTGACTTTGATAATAAACTCCAATTCTGGGTTTCTAAAATTTCAGAAATCAAGAAATCTCCAGTTCTGGTTTTGGGAAATTTTCAGAATCACGGAACCTCCAGTTCCAGCTTTTAAAATATTGCCAGAACCAAAAGAACCTCTGGCTCCAGGAATTGACAGTTTTCATGAAAGAACCGGCATAAAACTGGCAGTTTAGGATAGGTTCTTTGACCCAGTTCTTTGATTTTGTAGAACCCCAGTAAAGTGCCAAAATGTCAAAACTGGGTTCTATGATTTTAAAGAACTGATGGACGAGGGTCAGAACCAATCCTTTGACTTTTGATCAACCTCTGGTCAAGGGTATACAAATACCCTACCCTACCCACTAGATCCAGGTTCCAAAAAGAGAGAACCTCTCAACACTGGTAATAACAATGTCAGTGACAATACTTCTGAAAAACCATACCTGAGCATTCATCACATAGGCATCTGCAGCCACATAGAGAGGAGAGACATGAACTGTTGCTGGGGTCCATAAAACCATGTTCGCCAGTCGTGGGTGGCGGTCTAATAACCCATATATTCTCTCCAGATATGCAGGCTTATTGCTCTTTGATCCCACTGAGCCCAACAGTATCTTCAAACTACGATTGCTAGCTTGACCCTCTGGTTGTTCCCTTAGCAGAACTCTCCTTTCCATGAGACCTATGCCAACCATTGCATGATCCATTTAAGTTTCGAAGTCTTCTTCAAAATGAAAGACTTGGACAATAAGGACTACAGGTTGTCTGAACCGAATTTGCATTTTATACAAAATTTTTGAACTTGTGTATTTACAGCACTTACCAGGAATCTCAGCCTTTGTACAAGAGCTGTCTCCTCCTTCCTTCTCTTTCCTCACTTTCTCTATCTCTTTCTCAAGACGCAATCGACCAAGCAAGCGATTCACACTCATTCGAAGGCCAAAGAGCTTACGAGGAGCATTCCCACTGCTGCCAGTGGATCCAGATTCATCCAGACTGATTGGATCCACATGCCTCAACCCTTCAAGGCCTTCATCCTCAATGCCCTCCTCCACCATCAATGCTGCTTGTAACAGCATAAGCTGCCCCTTTCCTGGGTTAATGCTGCTCAAAGCAACAACAAGGAAATCTGTCGAGTCTAATCCCATTTCTCTCCGAACTTTGTTTCGGAGGTCAAGTCTGTTCCTCTCGGCCTTCAAACTTTCCTTGTCCTCCCTGTTCCCTATTGGCCAAAAGTGATGGACAAACTGACACCCAGTTACAAATTTGGCAACAGCTTCAGAAATGAAAAACAAAAGCCAAACATGGCTGCTAGCTATATATAGTTGGCACTTCTCTTTTCTTTCAGGAATGGAGAGATTGCCCAAACAAAGTCTCATGTGCTAAATCCACCATGACTACTAATAATGGAGAGGCAATCAAAAGAAGTGCGGTAGCCATCTCATGAGAAATTGAAGACTGGGTAACAGACAAATCCCAGGTTCATTTTGGGCAAGTAGTTTTGGATGGCATGGTTGCTTACCATCATGAGATAGCCCAGTTGAATGAGCCAGGCCTGCAACAGCTGCAAGGTCATCACTGACAGAGAGGCCAACAATAGCCACTATAGAAGGCAGGGACAAAGCTTCCTGAGATGCCCAGTTCCGCCACAGCTGCTCCTGAGTCTCAGATAGAAACACCAGTGCACGTGCCTTCCCCAGCAATAGTTTTGCTCTGTCAAAATACTCACGCCTATTCTCCATCACCCACCATATGAGTCGTTCTGAGCCTTTCTTATTGAAATGTAAGTACTGCCCTGCATATTGACCCAACGACCAGGTCACCAGTCAGCTGGCCAAATCTGCAACTGTGCATTCTGTCACCTGACAGTTTCATTTGTACTCTCTTTTTGCCATCAATCTGGACACTATTAGACACTATTGGGCTCTAAGATATTGTATTATGGAATGTGCCAGGTGAGGTGCCTGTGAGGAATTTGGGCAAGCCAAAATTCCAAACCGGCAGCGAAACAGGCACAATGACCTGTACCCAACACATTCCATAACATAATGATCTGCACACTGGGCATGTGGAATTCACACAGTGGTCATGTGGATTTACACAGTGGGCATGTGGATTTTGCACAAAGGGCATGTTGATTTTGAACTCTGGTTAGGTCAAGTAGAAGACCCAGAAGAAATATCCATCGTGCCTCACACGGGGACTAAAAAGACTAAAAAAGAGACAGAAAACGCCATATGAAAACCATTATGATCAGAAAATTGCATGAGAAAAAGGTTGTGCACCAACTAAGTCCCAGAAACAGCAGATACGAAAATTTTAGAAAAGTGGAATAAAAACACTGGAATCTCATTGTACCAATCCATGTGTTGCAAGCAGCTGATCCAGCTATCACCAAATCAGCCTTGGCTGCTGCCTTCCAGCTGAAAGAAAACTTGTCTCGCAGCACAAAAACACCCCTGCTGAGGAGCTCTTTGTAAAGGCCACCTTTCTTATTCAGTACAACAGCCGACACCTTCCCTCCACATCTAACCATCTCACTCGCTAATTCCAACATTGCCAGAGGAGCTCCTGTCATTGAAAGCTCATGAAAGACGACAACAATGTTCTTCCCTTTCACAAATTCTGGAAAAAGTCCCTCTCGTTTGCACATCCGGCTCCCTTGCTGTGGCAGCATCTGCCTCAGCAGCAACCCTGGAACTTGCCTCTCAATAATGCCATCAAATGGGCCCACTAATCTCCCACCCCAAGAGCTGTTGTGCTTTTGAAGCAGAACTTCTCCCTGCATGTTACCCAATGTACCTCCATCTTCACCTGCAACAGCAGCTGCCTTCTTTGGCTGCAAATCAATGCCAGTGCCATCTCCAACAAACCATTCTGTCTCTTCCCTCACATCATGCTCTCCAGAGCTGCTTTCCAGACTCTCATCTGAAGATATTAGCTTGATCACTTCATGGTCATGATCACCATTTTCCTGTTGAAAAGGATGTTCTCTTGGCAAATCACCATTGGCAACCACTCCTCCTTCACCTTCTTCCCCTGCCCTCCACCTCCACGGTAAGGTTTCCTTTTCACCAACAGCTTTTGCCCTTCGATCATCTTGTTGTTCCACTACCACCTTGGCGACAATTTGTTGATTGAGCAGCTGCTGCCACTGCTGCCGCCATGATATCCAGTTGAACAGCCATGTCTTGAAGCTCAATTTCTCCTCATGGCCAGCTCCTACTACTACACCAGACAAATCCTCATTTGCAACAGCTTCAGAGTTGTTTGAATCGAGTGAAGAAGAAGAAGAAGAGGCAGTAATTGTCAATGAGGTTCTGGAACTTTGATCATTGATTGTCTCTAGTTTCACCATCTCCTCCGGCTCCAGCTCCCACCCAACCCATCTTGTCTGCATGTGAAACCCGATATAGCTCCACAAACAAATCAGAACCAGCCATGGCAACCATCGCCGGGCTGAGAAGTAGTATGATTTCCACTTGCTGCCTAACAAGGTGACTCCTGATCGACCTTCTTTACTAGCCAAGAGTCTAAGAGAGCTACCCGTCCGTCTTACAGAGGGACTAGAGTTGCGAAACACGGGTGGCGCAGCAACAGCGCCACCTTCAGCTTCTACTTGATGGGAGCTGGTGGGAGCTGCTGACGAGGAGCTGTTGGTCCCTCTCCTGAGAGAGCGCAGAAGTACTCTCATCTTCCTCTCGGAGATGATCTGTGGGCATGAGAGTTCTGAGTGATGCTGGAACCACCACCAGCTGCACCCCAAAGTACTGCCGGCTTGATCGTCAACCGCGGCGGCATCATCAAATTTCAGCTTCTTCGACATGAAAATGGAATGGGTTTCTTCTTCTTCTTCTTCTTTGACAATGGCCTCCTCCTCCTCTGCAACACAGCTTCTCCCCAGATCACCTCAGCTAGAATTGCCATGGATCCAAGACAAAAGTTGAAGAGAAAACGAAAGTTGCACTTGGGTCCAAGTTGAAACATCCACTGCATGCTCCCATTCTTGTGAGAAGATCTTTTGATGCAACAACAGTGGGTACAAGGGGGGTTTTTAAAAAAAAAGCAGCTGGAGAGAGAACTTGGGAGTAGAAATCCTCCTTGGCACAGCAGCAGCTTTCTACAACCACCACTCCCGTCACTCAAGAATGGGAAGAAGAAGCAGAGGCGAAAACCAGACCAGAACTTCTTCTAGTTTGACATCATGGGCTGTTGGGGTTTTTTCCTTGGAATGGTATCCCGCGCCGAGCTTGCTTGATAGACAACACCCTGAGAGCTTTTCTAAAACAGGGCTTGTTCCGCTCACAAGTACTGTTCCTGGTGGAGGAAAAAAAAAAGGAACACGCGGGAAGGGTTACAACTAGCGCTTCACTTTCTTCTTCTTCTTCTTCCCAAGAGCTTCTAAGAAGTGGTGTAGTCGTCCTCCTCCTCCTCCTCGATGAGACGTTGCAAACCCATCACCAATACAAACAACAGGAAGATGACACAAAACCCCGAAACTGAAGCACACTACATAACTCTTATTGTGAGGATCGCAGTAGTACGTCCCGCAGCTACACGATCATGATTCCCATGAGCTACAAAATCCAAAACTGAAAACCTCAGGGGCCAAAAAACAAAAAAACAAACCAAAGGGAAAAAAAAAAAAAAACCAGTACCAAAACCAAAGCAAAAGACCACCCAATACAGAGTTGCGATATCGAATCAAATGCAATTGATCGAGAGGATAGGAGGAGGCCGCGATGTAGCTGCTGCAAGTGTTGTTCTAGCTTTCCCCAGCTGTATCGGTAGAACCAATGTGCGGGCGCACGTACAAGGGATGATGATGTTGAGAAGTGCAGCTCGTTTGCGATACAGGTACAACCGACGGCGATCCTTCTTCTCTTCTTGTTTTCTTGTGTTTTTTTCGCTCTTTTTTCTTTCCTTCTTTTTTCTTCTTGTGCTGCTGCTGCTGTACCGCCCCCGAAATTCAACGCGGCTGCTAACGGCCTACACCAGGCGATGACTGGGTGACGAGGGGGGGAGTGCCTGGCGACGACTGCGAGAGGAGGAGCGCCGAAGTGGGGAGAAGGAGGAGCAGCGGCGGGGATGCGACGACGACGCCGACGAATCCGGGCGCCCGGGCAGGAAAGTCTGCGAAGAGAATCTACGGAGTACGTACGCGGAAGTGTACATACCATTCTCATACGCTACAGCTACGTTTTCCTTCTCGTCGGCAAGAATACTTTGAGTAGATTTTATCGTTGAGGATTTTTTCATCTTTGTTTTACCTATTTGAGGGACTTTTACCAACTTGTTAGGGTAATTAATTGGTCATTTTCCAGGGATAGGAAACAGTTTTTTTCATCATTTTTCTTCAAAAGTGATAATCAGCCATCACAGGATTTAGCCAAATCTGATTACAAGACAAATTTGAGAAGTAAAAAATCTAGTAATCTTATCACATGTTGGTGAACCACTAAAACTATTAGCTAGATATGGCGATTTCAAAAGCTAGGAAAATTGCCCAAATCCTCCAAAAATCTTGACGATTTCATAACTTTCTTCCTTGAAATGTGGCAATTTTTTTGCAAATTTTCCAAAAAGTCCCTTGACTGACCATGGTGCCGGAGATTTATTATTTAAAAAACAAAGCAAAATGGCCTATTTTCGCCACCCAAAAAAAAAAACCATCTATAGGAAAGCATTACCCATTTATGGACTAGGTACAGTGTGAGAGGATGTGGTTTACTGCAGCCCTGGCTGGTAAACCACAGCCTTGGGTGAACCAGCACTCATATTGATACCATGGTAAAAATCCCAAAATCCATTTAAATTATTTCTAAACATTACAAATATCCCATGCTCAGACTAAATCAGGCTCTCCCAGTTAAAATCTAACCTTTTTTGGGCTTTAATATGGCCACTAAGAGGCCTCACTCAAACAAGTGAAGGTCCGAATGGGGGTGCAGGTTCATCCTGACACTTGAGTGAGGCCTCTTAGTGAGTCTAAATAAATAAATACATATTTATTTATTTATATTAGTGGCTATATTTAACCCAATAAAAGTTAAATTTGGACTCAAAGAGACTCTGATTTCACTTGGGACAAAAAATATTGATACTGTTTTTTCTTAAACAACCCGAAATATTGGGGGGTTTTTAACCTCGGTAAGAAGTGTACTGACTCGCCCTAGAAGCCATGGCCACTGGGTCTTGAATATGTGCAAGCAAGTGGCTTGGAATGTGCTATGGAACGGACCTAGTAGGACCCATTCCAATTCGGAATGTGGCAAGACTGGCACAGCACGCTGCTGTTGCTCCGTTAGTTAGGTGGGCATGCCTGGAATACACGCAAGCAAGTGGGTTTGAATTTACTATGGAACGGACGTAGTAGGACCCATATTCCACCAAGGAATGTGGCCAGTCTGGTATGTTCCACCATGTCATTGTTCCATAAGGTGGTAACCAGTTCTACTAAAGGGCATTTTCCGGAACGTAACTGGTTTTTCCCCACTTTTTTGTGAATCACATCTTGAGCATGTTCTTCAATGTCAATTCACATTCCGTGTGAAACTGACTACACCAAAAGTGGAACCAGCAGATGGCCCCTCTCATGACTCAAATGAATCGCATCACAAATTCTACCAGATCTTTACGTTGGCAAGGATCTGAAAGGGGGCTGTTCTATGAATTCGTATCATGCACTTGACTCTAATCGCCTAACGCCAGGCCTGCATTTTCGAGAATGGCCTGTTTCTGGGCCCTTATCCTTTACACCTACAAGTCGAGGGTTTGTGGTATAGCAAGGCTGTACTATCTAAGGTAAGACATCTAGGCAACTGGCTCCAATTAAGTTATTAGAGTTCTCCGTAAAGTCACCCTGCCTACACCCTCTCTTTGGGCCTACTTTCACCCCCTATACCCTCTTTCAGTGGCATCTGCAAAGTAAGGAAATTTTATTAAATCTCCGTATGAAACACTGAAACTCAGCATTTAATGCACAAGGTTGGAGAGAAATTACAGTAGTTGTACAGGTAGGAGCAGTGAAAATATATGTAGCCGCAGTGGAGGCGCTCAGGAAAAAGGAAAGACAGGATAAAACTAGTTTGGGTCCCCTTTATTTGGTTTTGTAAAAATTTCATTCCCACTTACTGGTTTGATGCCCTATTATGCCGAAACTGGCGAGAATGGCCGTTCTCGCCTCTAATTGCATGACTTTACGGAGAACTCTATTACCCAGTGTATTAATGCACCCAGGAATTGCTGTTCTTTTTTGTGCCTTGAACTTTTTGTGCTGTTTGGATGTAAGATAAGTTTATAGGGCTACCAGTGCTGGTCTGGTATCAACTTGTTCTGATACCCGCCTGGTACTGGTATTCGGTTCAATACTGATTTTTGCGCTGGTATATGTCTGGTACATGGACTGGTGTAAGACTGGTATGAGATTGGTATTACCTCAAGTCCCTACCAGCTGGTGCTTGTACCAGACTTAGGTCATACACAACTGGTTTGGTATTTGATATCAGTGCTGATACCAGTATTGATACCAGTCTCTGACTGCTTATACCTTGTGTACCATTATCACTCATCCACCACACAACTTGTGATTGGCCCCACTTGCACGGGGTAAACTGGCATCTTGCCTTTGCTTGAAAAAGTGTGCTCAAGAATGAAAAAGTAAAAATTGTAGTGAAAATTTAATGGAATAAAAATGCACTACAATAATGCATATTTGTATGTTTTAATTCCATTTTTCCTTTATTTCTGCTTTTATGTTTCATTTCTTATTTATATATATTTTTATCTACAAGGAACGAACGGTTCTACTAAGACTGTGCTCAAAGCCAAATAGACCAAAACAAGAGCAAAGGAGAGTGGAAAAGAAAAAGAGAAAAGGAGAGAGTACAGAAAGATGAACTCAATGAGAGTTAAAGAGGACAAAAAGAAAGTGAAACAAAAATGCATATGAATAAGCCATGCTGAAAGGGAACAAAGAAGAGAGAAAAAGAAAAAGAAAGGATGGGATATGTGGTCCCCAAATGGGATATACCAATATATTTTGGAATCCACTTTTAGATTGTGTATGTATGTTAACCGGCCTTTTTGAACTGGCAAAATTTCACCAAAAAGTGAAGCAAAAAAATTTCAAAATAAAAAAATGAAATGATTTTTTACGGTTTAGTGAGAGAAAAACTAATAAAAATTGTCAGATTTGTATATTTAGTTTTCAGTGTGTAGCCATAAATATAAAAGGTTGATTGAAGATTTTTAACTTCATATTTGGGTTACAGCCATATTTGGCTAAATCTTCCTGAGGTTGATCACAAATTTTTTTTACATCTTCATATGGATCATTGCCACTTAGCCTACATAAATAATTTTTAAAACGTTGATGGGAACTTGATATTTTCATTCATAAATTCCTAATCGCTTCTTCTTGTCTTTTCAATTCTACATATTCAATATTTTTTATTAGTTTCCAATTGTGAATGTTTTTATGTGTAAATATTCAACTCTAGCTTTCCCCTCATAAATCCCAATAAGTATTTTCTCACTTTGCATCTCCTCTTGCTACCCTTTATTAGTCTTCCTTAAATTCATAAACCAAGAATGGAAGATTCTCCCTTGAAATAGGGGGGTAGGTCCCTCTCACCCCCACAAATTCATACACGAGGGTATAAGATTCCCCCTTGAAACAAGAGGTGGACCCTCCCACCCCCATGGCATCCAATCACACCTCAATTAAGAGGGGGATGGAATTAAATGAGCTAACATCATTAACTATTTACCTGGATGACAAGAATTATCTTTTTCAATTTTTTGATATTGTGCCATTGGCTAGCATCCCAAGAAAGATTAACATTAAATGGAAAATGGGAAAAGTAGGAGAGTAAAAAACAAATTTGTAATTATGTTATTATTTGATGACTTGCAAGAGCAGGCCTTCTAAATCTAGCAAACCCAATCCAAAATCTCTCCAGCTTCTTTTTTTTTGCCTATTTTTTCAAAAATTTCCCCCAAAAAAAGCACTTTATAATGGCGACAACTCCCAAAAGAAATTCAAAATTTGGCGAAATTTTGCACCCAAAAAAATAGTTGTTGGGTGTCCTAAAAGAGTTGGCTGTCTTTCATTCCAAAACAAATTTTTGGCGAAATTCAAATTTTGGCGAAATTTTGAATTTTTTTCAAAATCCATGGGTGCCCTAAAATCCATGGCCAACTTTTAGGCCAAAATTTGGCCCTAAAAGTTGGCCATGGATTTTAGGGCACGCATGGATTTTGAAAAAATTTGGTGAAATTTTGCACCCCCCCAAAAAAAAATTAATTCCTGACTTCATAAATTCACCAGACCTTGGGAAGAAATTGTCGGACCAGTGGATTTCAAAATTAACTTTGGGGTTTCTGCCAGTTGTGAGATGGGAATCCAACAGCCAAAGCTAAAACCTACTGGTCTGAAAGGTGGGAGAAGCAAGTAAAGGCATGTCAAATTATGTAGACTAGTCTGGCTTTCGCCACTTGCCCGAGTGCCAACAAGACACCGGCCCCAAGTGGAAACATGGCTATGTAACTGCTCCAAGTGTGAATAGCACCTTGACCATAGAACCCAATCATGAAAAAAAAATCACTCACCAAAATGCTCAAAATTCAACACCTCCCCCCCCTCCCTCCCTCCCAAAATACCTTAGGTCTAAAAATTACAAAATCATCTTCAAGAAAACCCACTCATGGAAGGCTTTCCAAAAATAACAAGAGCTTGTCCCCCATTTTCCCTTTTAAAAAAAGTTAGTTTTGATTTCATTGAAATTTCAACGACAATTTTTTTCAATATTCAATAACTCTTACACCATAAGTCTAAAGGTTGCACCCTTGCTCATTGAGGACTTTCCAAGGTACCAAGAGGTGTGGTGGGAGGCAATGTGATTTGGAAGATCTCCACATGACAAACAAACTAACCTTCCTTATATAGGTTGTATTGACTTTTGAACCATTGAATAAAAATGAATTTTTAATTTATTGGCCCATGATTATTTGACCCAAATTATCACACAAGCATGAAGCAATCACACGTAGTGTAGTATTGAATTTTTTTGGCAATCAATGATAAATTTGTGCCAATATTCAATATGATGAGAGACTTGAAAGTATAACATTTAATGTAATGTATTTAACAATTACATATCCAATTATTCATATGCTTATATATATATTATCATATGTCATACATATCAATTTTTAATCTTCGAAACATTTGCACAATAAAGTCCTATGACAAGGGCATTCTAAAAATTAGGGGCCAAGGACAAGAGGTAGCCTAGGCAAGTCCAGCCTCACATATTGGGAACGTCCCCCCCCCAACCCCCCACTAAGGGCTTTACTTGTAACCCACAACTTGTCAATTTCCACATGGACAAAAAAGAATAATTGTTTTTTAATTTAAAAATATTTTTCATAAAATTAATTTTATTATTTTTTCATGATCTACTATGATATTGTCATAGTAAGAGTGAAAATATTCAGATTGTAGCTTGAGATAATTATGATGGTTTTTCAACACCTCAGCTCCATATTTTCATTAAAAAATCATTTGACATGTCTTCCTTTGTAAATCCTTCCTACTTTCTTTGTGTGGATATCATATGTGACATTCAAAATAAAGATATTGATGAAAGACTTACCAACAATTATAGCAATATCAATATTTGTACGATATACTACGTGGTATAACACTAAACACTCCTCTACTCAGACCAATGCATCCCTCAAAATAATATCCAACAAAACATCCAACAAAATAATATCCAACAAAATATCCAACATAATAATATCCAACAAAATATCAGTTTCTTTCCTAGTATCCTATATACTATCCAATGAGTTTTTTTGTGGGCAAAGTTTTGTTATTTTGTGAAAATAATTGAGAAAAACTTGGAAAAGCAGTTTTTTTCCAGCAAAATTTCCACTTATGTTTATAAAAAGAATAAATAGTATTTAGACCGGTATAATATACATGATACCAAATCACACTAGTTTTTAATTCACAAATGTTGGATGCTGTATTAGGTCCCAATAGATAGCAAGCATTTTACTTCCATATCTTGTTATAGCCAAATTTGGATAAATCTTTCATGCATAACATCCATTTTGACTACATCACAAATTTGACAAATATAAATAAAATTGTATGATATTGCAAGGTCATTCCAACACTAAATACATTGAACCTAAGTGATTTGGAGTTTAACACATAATCGAGTCATGGTAGAAGTTACCTAAGTTAGGTCTATCACCCACCTTGCTATTAGTTGAAGTGGGTAACTAAGTTAATGAGTCATTGAAATAGCATGTGAATAATTTGGTCACACATTTAGCATGTTTAATGCAAGAGCATTGTCTTCATTGCAGTGGTTAGGAAGTGATCACCTTCAAAAGCATGTAGTAAACCCTTTGAGTGGCCTATAGGATGAATGACATTCCATTGCACATAATTGGTCAATTAAGAGTTTTTCATTTATTTTCATTTACTTAAAACATGACTAGTTAACAAAAGATAGTTGACAAAATCAATGTAGTTAATCCTATTTTTTCTAGTGCACCTCCTAGAAGCCATTAAAATCTTAAGCCTATAACTATTGTATTAAATGTTATTGTTTTTAAGAGTTTCTTTAACATGTTCAGCCATGGTAAATTTTGTAAGTTTTTAATTGTATACAAATTGAAAACAAAAAAAATCAAAGGTCTTAAGATTTGTAATTACTGAAGGTCATGCCACACCTAGTGAAACAAATCATTGTTTAGTGCAACATAAGTTACAAAAACTAAGCCACAAGTCCACACATTGAGTTTAGTGTTAAGCATCACACCTCCAATGGTAGAGGAATGGAAAGGAATTTTAAGGATTATGTTACTTCACCACTCGTTGCTAATTTGTCACTATGTTTTTTCAAATTTTCTATACAAGGTTTGGTGGTAGTTTAAATACATGCTAAAAATGAGGTGATAATCTCAATTAAACTAACATTAACCTATTGACCTTAACACATGTCATCTTAACTTTCTACCATACCTATTGTCACTTCAAAGCCTCTATCTTCAAATGTTGTTTTCCTTGCAACCCCCACTTTGATCTTACCCTTGGTTTTCCACACAAGCTCATAAAACCTTTTGAACCTACACCTCAACCTTACCACTATAATGGATTTAGTGGTTCACGAACACTTTTTGTAATGTGCTAGCAATGTGATTCAAAGTTAGTTATTCAAGGTATTATTTCTTGGTTGACACAATGAAAGGTACAATGGAGGGCTTTGGCAACGTTTTAGCAAATGGTGCAAATTCAATTCTCAATACTAGGGAGTTTTATTTTGTCATTCATGTACAGTCATTGTGTTTATGTTGATACTCGTTTACTTTCAATTATTTACGTACACATTTTGATGCCACTTGACAACCTAATTGAAATAAAAAAAAGGTTGAATTAAACAACATGTTTTTATTATCCAACTTCATGACAATCTAGAATCATTTTGTTTATGCCAAGACTTGTTTGCTTACACTTTTTACTTATACATTTCAATGCCATATCAAGTTAATTAGATTCAAATAATGTTGAATTTTAGAATTTATTGACTATCCAAGCCAATGACAATCTTGTGTCACTTTATTTGCATGTCAATACTTGTCTATTTGCAATTGTTTATTTGCAAATTTTGATGCCATAATAAGCTAATTAGAATCAAAGAAAATTTAATTTTAAAAATTTTGTGTTATCCAAATTCATGACAATTTCGAATCCATGGTCAATTTGAAGGTTAAGACTTTAGCAAAAAATAAACTTCCACATGTGGTGAGAGGTGTTTATGTAAGTAGAGGAAGAGGTCAAGTAAATATAAGTAGAGGTAAAACACCAATTGATCATTCCTTAAACTTGTAGGACATAATGGATTTGGTTTAGAAAATGAACAACCTAATTGGGATCACCAAAAGATTTTAGCTTTGATTGATGCTAAGAAGATATTGAAGTTCTTAATGTAAATAATGTTGATCCTTGTGCTCATATGAATTCAATAGTCATCGAGTATCCCAAATTCATGATGGAAGTAAGTGATGTAAGCCTTTTTTCCTTTCCTTTGAGATGGACCATCATGTAAAGACAAATGGTATGTCATCTTTGGTGATTTCAAGAAAAAAACTTCTATTACAAAACAAGCACAAGGATTACAAATTATTTCCCTATCAACCCAACAAAAGAAAATTGCACATGTTGAATATTCCTTATCATTTTACTAAACAAATTTATGATATGATTGATTAATTTATGGGTGCAAAGCTAGTTGTCAACCCACTACATATTCAAGATTTAATGGAAGCGAAAACAATGTTTACATTCCCACTAAGTTACTTCAAAAAAATGAAAATATTCTAATGACGAAGCACCAACCTTCACATTTCAATAATGCCACAAAGGATAAAAAGGAATTCGCCTTTAAAGGACATTTTTGCACAATAATCAACCGATCAAATAAACATAGGTACTCAATGGCCTTTTACCTACAAGTAACATTCTAAGATAGTTTAGTATGAGATCACTACAAGATCAAAGGTAACAAGTAATAACTACACATCTTATCAAGTACACAATTTGAATAAAAACTAAACAAGGAATTCAAAAGCAATCAAATAAATTTTGATTAAGTAAGTTTCCAAAATAAGAAGGGATGATTGCATCCTTGATTTGAAATTGACAATAATGAAAAGAAAAGGTTTGAAAACATTTTAATATACTACCTCATAGGAAAATGCACAAATACCTCATATGGGCCCACAATAATGCAATAAATTTTGCAAAGGTTAATAATGAAACCTAGGTGTCTTTTTCTTTTGAACCATGTTAAAAAAACACAATAAACTTATAAGCATCCCCTAAGGCCTTTAAACTTTTATGAATAACCACATATATGTTTTTTAGAAGTTGTAAAAACTTATAAGAAATTTCCAAATATCACATATATGTTTATGTTTTTACATATGTTTTTGTATGTCCCTTACACCTCTTTACAAGACATCTTTGATCGTGCACCAATTGTTCTTCTACCTTTTATCTATAACTTCCAAATAACATTATATAAGAATGAACCCATGAATAACACTTATAATGATTTTGTAAGAAAATTTCTCAAGTTGGTAAAAATATAAGGATTAAAAGGATTTTTTCACAAGAAGAGAAGGACATGGTTGAAATAGTTGAAAAAGGAAACAAGTAGATTGCACAATTCATTCAATCAATGTTCGAAAAAATATATTAACATGGGTGTTGAAATTGAGTAACATTGACAAGTAATCCAACATTTTTGCACTATTTGGCCATGAAATCATCTTCTTAAATATAATGTTCGTTGTTCATATGAAATTTCATATGACTAAAGCAATAGTTGATCACCTTTTAATAAAAAATTCATAGCTACATGTTAACAATGTTGCACCATGCATTATTTTAAACAAAGTACAAGCAATGCAAACTTCAATTGTAAATGGCAATACATGTACTATGTATCTTGTTTCTCCATGAAAAACCTTTGAAATTAACTGGCAATATTAAACAAGGTGCAATTTGATGGGGGTGATCATAGTCAAACAAGCTAAAAACCATGCCAAATAATTTAAAAACTATCAATTTTTTCAAACATATATATGCAATGCCATTTTAATGTCATGTTGATCAAATATTTTTTTGCTAAATGATTTAAATGACTTGTGTTGAAGATTTTATTTTAAATAATTTAATTGAATAAATTGATTTTGATTTTAATAAAAGACTTTAAAGTTTTAACACCAAAAATTAATTTTATAAAACATTAGGCTAAAACCTTTTAATAATTTTTTTTTGATAGGAATGTTTTTGAAATGATGATAACCTACCATCCACATATGAAAGACATTCATAATTTTTAAAATGTGGTACTTGAAATCTTTCAAAATTCAAAATATAATTTTAGAATGTTCAAATTTCAAAATTCATTTGCTAGATTTAAGTGGGTCATAATGTGCATGAAATATGAAAAAAATTATGGTTTATGATACAAAAAACCAAAGCTTAAAATTCATATTTTAACACGATTTGAAATTATGATCATTTTTCAAGATGAAACATAGAATTTGGCATAATTTACACACTTTTTAAAAATTCAAATTTATTTTTAAAAGTTTATCACAAATAATGTAATTTATTGAGAGAATTATAAATATTTTTAAGAACATGTTGAAAAAAAATCCTTCAAAAAATGCTTTCTATGAAAAAATTAAAATGTTCAAAAAGGGCCCATTTGTGGTTGAGTCCTTTGTCACCATTAGCTCATTTGATTATGATTGCATGTTGATAGTTGAAATTTTCGTTACCATTGTTCATCATTAAATTAGTTACAATAAAGATTGGAAACCATGTTGTGTTTTGTGTCTTAATCTAAAAACATAAATCATAAAATTGTTGAAAACATGCCAATCATCAATGAAATAAAACACCCAAAAAAGGGGAGAAAAAGGTACAAAATGGATGGACTCATGTTCGTGCAAAAAGAAAAAACCACCAACAAGGGTGAACAACAAGGGGAACATCAACAAATCAAGTACTTAAACCTCCCCAATTGTAAGGAACATATAAAATAAGGAAAGGGGAAGAACACCTAAAAGAACATTTAGCCTAAAAGAACCTCACCTACAATAATGACACATTTCAAAATAGAAGCTGCCCATGCTCATTACAACGCCACCAATACCTTCTACTTATAAAAATGAACAAAAAACCAAAAGAAGAAGGCCTCTAAAGCCTTTTGCACCCCATGCCATGTTGACACATTGATGAAAAAAACCATTGGCATGCTAATGCAAACACCCAAACACCTTTTATGGCTAAAGGGAGAAACTAATCCACTAGGTATTGATCAAGATAAAAACCATCCTTAAGTTGAACCACAATTATAATGACAACCCCACGAAATACATCTGACCACAAAACCAAATTTGTTAAAGTGGGATCAACAATGACATTATCAATCAACATTTGGATGCCATCCACCAAAACCACAATATCAATTCGTCAACATGTAGACTAAAGAATAGGCGATGAATGAACATGGGTCTGTTCACATAAAACCTAGAATCCTTCATCCCTTGTGATAGATGCAGAGACATCCCACATAATAGCATGGGAAGTCATCTTTTCACACCATTGTCACAATGAAAAACCTGAGTTGCTCGTTCTTACCACCTTTAATAAGGGCAAAAGTCCAATAGAAACCTAGTAGCAATGATGGGGGCAATTATAGCCTAACTCTTTAGATAGGTCATGATTGGAATAATGCATTTTGCATAAATGAAGCCTAGCCCTCTAGAAAAATGGGGAGACAAACTTGTTGTCAAACTAGGGGAACCTAAAGGCACTCAAAATAACATGGGCCCAAAAATCTTTTAAAAACTCACAACAAAGCCAAATTGAAAGTGACATGTTAGCCTCAAAAAACCTGAAAGAAGGGGGGACGCAATTGAGTAGATAGGAAGGACTCTAAGCAAAACACCAAAGATCCCCAAATGTTACTTAGACTTCCTCTAACTTTCGGAGCACATTAACATGACAAACATTTTCATTTAAAACCTCTTACAAAAAGGATGAAGAGAAGGAACCTGAACCAAAAAGAAACCCAAGATATTAATGTCGTTAATAGGGCAATAAAATTTAGCTAAGAGGGCGAACTTAGGAGGCAAGCCAAAAGGGGCCCAATCGAACACTTGTGAAGATAAACATCCAACCCCACAGAAACCAATTGGAAGACAAAATGATTAAAGGCAAGGGGAACAATATGGGTAAGGTTGAAAATATGGGTGTCATCAATCAAAGGAAAAAACATGAGGGAAAAATGTTTGAAGAACAACACAAAACACAAAAATGAATGAACACAAAAAAAGCCTAGCAAGGGGGTCACTTTAACATGTGCCCATAGATGAAAGGATGACAAATAAATTTCTTGAGGGAGAGTGATGATTAAAAAACAAAGGAAGCTGAAGAATTTTTTTTTTAAAAACAAAAAGGAAAAGTTGAAATAATTAGCTTCATGTCGTTCAAATCTTTTAAAAAATGGTCGTATGCAAAATGCAATTGAAGGCATTTGCTACATCCACCTAAAGCACCACCCAATTGAGGTTGACATCTAAAGTGATTCAAATACCATGGACCATTATTTCGCAACCACCCCCAACCACCACATTAAACTAATGTAGTGACAAATGAGAAGAAAACACATTGCAAAAATATGAATATAAAACCATGTTCATCAGTTGATAACACGCTTCACCCACTACAATTGGTCAAATGCCACTTGAAGGCTTGGCCAAAGTTAGAATCTTAACAACACCAATAATGCAGGCCATGGATTGTGTGATGCAGCCAATGACCACATGGGAATTCAATTGATGAAGTTGAATGAAACCATTAGCTAAATCCTCAAGGTTGAAAGAATCTAAAAAATGCTCAAAAACCATGTTGGACCAATCATTTGCTAACAAATGGGATATGTGCAAAAAAGTTAACCTAAACGATTCCATGGAAAATTCCACATCTATGTTTAGTTGAAAATTTGTCAAAGAGTCCAAACAACAGGAATCCAAATCCAAAAGATGTAAGGCTCACAATGCACAAACCTTCTTTGATGATGTTGAAGCTGAAGCAAAAGGGGTGAGAGCCTTAAACACACCTGCAAACTCCCTAACCCACCCAAGGGCGATGCTTTGTCCTAACCAATGCAAAGAAGGCACAATAGAAGCAAAAACTGGAAGAAGTAGGGTTGCCAACAAAGCTCAATCTGAAAAGAAAACCACCGCAAGCACACACACTCAAAAAAGATGTTATGCATGAAGTTCCTCCCAATCCCTAGACAAAAACCACCAAAAGTTTACCCTAGTCCCCCTATGCCCAACTATTTCATAAAATTCATATTGTAATTGATCCTATGGCTTTGCGTTGTAATGGAAGATTACAACAATAAAAGATTAAACATAATCTAATTTTCATTAGATTTTCATCATATTTATACATGTTCATACATGTTTTAAATGCATGATATCCATGTTTAAACAATATGAACATTTGGAAAAACAAATTTTGCATGATCACTATTGTTTTAAATTGTGACCCAAGAAGTTTGTGATGCATTACTAGGTGTGGGCACAATGAAGTTAATTTACAATGGCAAGTTAATTTTTGGTGTTAAGTTTGTTAATAAAAAAACCAAACCAAATATAAATGAAAGTAGTTGGTCATCAATTTCACACTAACATTTTTTACAACTATCAATATGCAGGGCTAAACTTTAGAATCATTAGAATTTCAATTTGCCATAAGGCAAAGTTAGATTATGAAATCCATTGCTCATCCAAAGTTATGGAAACCTTTTGGATGTCTACACCCTTGGGGAGAGAATTTGGCAACCATGTTGCCTTGTTATAATAATTAAAAAGTTCACATATTGGGAATTTTTTTTAATTAATTAAGGAATTATAGAAATATATATAATGTGAAAAGACATTTCAATATGATGTTTGGTTGAAAAAAATAGAATCATGGTTTTATCATTAGTTTTAAGGAAAGAAAAGGAAAACATCTAGTTTAAGTAAACATGAATGAATGGAGGGTTTCCAATTGGAGGCTTTATGCTTAAGGTTGTTCAAATTTTAAAGTCTAAAGAATTATGGTGTATTGGTTGGCAACATTTCATTTTAAAGTTCAAAATCATAATTTTTGGTTTTAAAAAAATTCAAATTTATAAATGTCCATTTTAGGTTTTGTACAACTCCATAAAAAGGACCAACATCTCATTATGTGTATCAAGCCCAAGTTATATTTAGTTGGCATGTTCAAAGTTCAAATTACACATAATTTCAAAAAATTACACCATGTAAATACCTCAAATTGGGGCTATTCATCCAACAAAACTAGGGATGAAATCAAAAGTCATGACAAAAATGAAGGAAATAAAATAGAGACCATTTTTTTTTTCTCACCTAAATTGATCTTCACATGAGTTTACCCTCAAATTTGGATTTGTTTTACTTGCACCTTCCACTTTTGTTCACATTCTTCATTACATGCTACTCAAGTTTCATTAAATCAAGTGTTGTTGGAAGAAATCGCATAAATTGATCCCTAGTAATTTCATTAAGGGGCAACCCATTTTGCACCACATCATTTTGACTACACTCAGATTAGGGATGAAACAAGGACTAGAGGGTCGTAGGGAAACACAATGATTGGAAGGTCAAACTAGAGTGCAAAGACATGGCAACTTTACATTTAACTTCAATCTTCTCCAAGTTTTCATGGTTAGTTAGTTGTGCAATGATTTAAAATTTCAACCATATTAGCAACATGACATTGATGAATTTAAATTGGTGAAAACTTGGATTGTGGGCAATTTGCATTTAACAAAGTCATTCATTTAACACATCCCTCTCCATGTTTTCTTCCACATATAATTGGCAATGATATCATGGAAAATAACTTAATATACTATGTTGGTAACTTCGAAATTCATTATATATATATATGTTGAAATTCTCAAAAATTTGAAATAACAACAAATTGATGAAGGAAAATATTGAATTTTTTGTATTATATTTTGGGAATGAAAATCTCAAAATGAATCGATTATTTGATAAACATGTGTTGCAATACTAAGGTACTATAATGTTACAAAACAATGGGATTGAGACAAGCATTTTTTTAAATTCATAAGTTTATGCCAAATTTTGGCCTTAGAATTATTATTTGACAAATGTAAAGGATTTTTCAAGGAAAAAATGACTCAAATTTGCTAGATTTGGATTTTTTCTTCCAAATTGATAATTTTTTATGATAAGTTGTATTAGATAGCCACTAATATAAAAGGATATTTCTTCAAAAAAATTCATAGAAATTGAAAACATTTGTTTTTTCATGTTATGTTAAAATAATGAAAGTACTTAAAAAACATTAACTATAAAATCCACAATGGAAACATTCTTATTTTTGTGGTTTAAATATTACAACCATCTTATTGGATAATCTAACTACCACTATAATTCAATTGAAGATTGGAAATTATTTCAAAAAATCACACCAATCATGTTTAAAGGTTATAAGGAAGAAAATTGAAATTTGTAATAAAAGTAATAAAATGTATTGACATGTTTCTAAGTGATTTTTAAATTCACACCTTTTTTTATTAAATTCACACCTTTTTTTTCACGCGTTCGATTATATGTAGATTAAATTTGAGTGTGTCTGCCCCACCCCCTTGTAAACAATATGCGCAACGTAATAAAAGATGGAGTTCGCGATGTGGCAAGAGCTGATCGAAGATCTCAATAACAACTACGAACAGGAAGGAGTGGTCCTCACCATCAAGACAAGCAAGGAGAAGCATGTGGTCATGAAATGTGACCGAAACGGGGAGTACATCAAAATGTTGAACCTAACGGATGAAACCCACCAAAGGGAGATGCACACAAGGTGAACTGGCTGTGAGTTTGAAATCGTCTGCTCGTCAGTAAAGGGTGTCTAGGCAGTCCATAAGATCTTAGGCAACCACAACCATGAACTTGGTGGCAACTTGGTAAGCCATGCGATGAAGCGCCGCTTAAGAGAGTTAGAAAAGGTTAAAGTGCGAGTGTTCGGTGGGCAAGGTTTGGCACCGAAGGACATCCTCTGCATCCTCAATAAGGAGTTTGCAAACATCCATTCGACGGCCAGGGAGATCTACAATGAGCTTGTTGTTGTTCGAGTGGAGGAGTTGAGAGGCCGTGGACCCATCGAAGCTCTAGTGGAGCTGATCTCCTACTCTAATTACTTCAGCAAGGTGCGGTTGGTGGAAGGTGTCGTTGACTGCGTGTTCTTTATGCATTAGTCATCAGTCAACATGTGCCAGACATTCGGCACGGTTTTCCTTCTAGATTGCACGTACAAGACCAACAAGTTTGGCATGCCTCTATTGAACGTGGTCGACATCACGTCAACCTATGCGACATTCAACGCTGACTTCGCCTTCTTGCACGCAGAAAACGAAGAGGCGTACGCTTGGGTTCTGGAGTAGTTTTTCGAGGTTGTGATTCCAAAAGTCCTCTGCACGGACCAAAAGTTGGCCTTAATGAACGAGATTGCACGAGTCTTCCCATGCTGCCACAACATCTTCTATTGTTGGCACATCAACAAAAACATTCTTGCTAATTGCAAGACACGCTTCTTCGATGTTGAATGGCAAAAATTTATGGAGTGATGGAATATGTTTGTCTCCAGCACGTCGGTCGAACTATTCGATGGGGCTCTTGGTGTATTCAAAAAGACCTATTTGGGAACCCATCCAGCTGCTTGGCAGTATGTTAACATGATGTGGATGCCTCACAAGGAGAAGGTTGTTGCCTGTTACATTGATGAGTTTCCCCACTTTGGTAGTGCTAGTACCTCGAAGGTTGAAGGAAACCACCACGTTATCAAGTTGTATGTCCGTGTCGGCACTCTTCACCTCTTGACGCTAACGAAGCGGTTAGGTCTCATGTTGGTCAATCAACGTGTGGAACTGAATGCTGCGATTGAGAAGCAGAGGGTGCATAAAGCACATCGGTTCGACCATAGCTGCTTCAAGGACTTGATCTACAAGGTCTCTAATTTCGCTCTAGACAAGCTTCTGCAACAACTTAAGCACGTTGAAAAGGGGGGGACATGAGGAACAACCATGCTTTGTGCGGTTCACGAAATTGTGGGGGTTGCCCTGTCATCACTACATTTGCAGTTGTCTGGAAACCGAATCTCCAATTGTCTTGCATGACATTCATGAGTCATGGCTGTTGGACAAAAACCCCTTGATCCTTCCAAGTGTCAATGTAGCTGTGTTGCCACACGAACCGACGTCACCACAAAGTTTATTCATGCAGACGATGACAACTACCGTACAACAAGTATTCAATAATGGGAATCCTCGAGCAGGAAATTTGATTGCCCGCCTCAATCAGGTCCTGGATACGTCTGATGTTCAAGTTCAAGAGCCTTTGGTCGTGGTCAAGAAACGTGGCAGACTTGCAGGCTCTAAGAACAAGACAATCACAACCAGAGACAAGTCTCACTTTGAGTACGTGGAAGGACGCAAATGTGGGATTTGTGGTCAATCAGGGCACAACTCGAGAACTTGCTCGCATAAGTAATTGAACTGATAAAGGAACATACTCTTAAAGTTTAATCTGCATAAAATTAGATGCGCGAAGTGTGTGAATTTAACCAAAAAAGGTGTGAATTAAAAAATTTCCTGTTTCTAATGCATGGTTATAATACTACATTTATTTTTTAAAATTGCATTATACCTTTAGAATTAAACAAATATCAACTTTTTGTTTTGTGTTTATATATGTTGGGAATGGTGTAATTTCAATGAAATCAAATAATTCATGTCCTTAACAACATAAAGGTGAACACAAAATCAAATTCATTCATCAATCTTGTATATGTTGGTGTTCGCAACCGTGCAATACCATTTTTTCAAATGAAAATGATTTTGTATGTTTCATCTTGCATCCACTACAAAGTGACAACCCATATTAAACTTGTTTTATCAAAAACATTCATAATTAGGTGCATTCAACATGCATTGCATCACATATTACATTAAATCTACACATTATGAATGATTTTGTAAGGTGGGACAACAAAATAAATTCAATTCTTATTAAGTTGAGCTCATGATCATGTCAAATTTCATAAACTTGGAAAAGGAAGTGATTTTTGTAGTTCAGAATCAAAATGGTGCACAATTGAACCATGGGCTAACACAAATTCACAAGCTTCATTACACCCAAGACTTTGGGAAAAATCACCATTATATTCCATATAATTATTCTACAACTTCGAGAAAAAAATGTCATTATGAAATTATTATAAGGTTTTGGGAAATGCTTCATCAAAAGCAAGGGAAAATTGTTACAAGATGGGGGTAAGCTTTTAGTCTTTAAGGTATTTTTTTTCGATACGTGATGAAAGTTTGTATTAGATATTAGACAATTCATTATTTATGCCACCTATGTGAAAGGGTTTATTGAAAGGCAAATGACCACCACCTTTTGAATCTTATTCATGCATGTTGCCCCTCCATCCAATGGTGACCCCAATTTGTAAGTTTTGTGTTTTAGAATCATTATGGGCCACATTGAAATTTTATTTGGATCATAGTGGCCTAATATCTGCAAAAGGATGTCAAAGTTGCATGCAACTACAAAGGATATACAACAAGATATTTTGAAACTCCCAACTCCCAAACTGTAAATCCTCTTGGAAACGGAAACATTGGAATTTTTTCTTTTAGATCTCCCACTTTGTGAAAGTGCATTTGTTCCAAGGATGCCTTAACCTCACTTTTGGCTCATTTCCCTTGTCATGTCCCAACTTTAATTAGCAGTCCAAAACTAAGTTTAGGATAATTTAAGTGTCGTAGAAAAGGTCATCTAAAATTTCACTATAGGTTTGAACTACTTAATATGGGGTTAGATTAATCCCATTGTATTATTTTATGTATGCCCTTTTATGAACATCATAAGGGTTAGTTTACTCCTTAAACTTCAATCATTCCAATTTCCCAACTGAAAGGGGATTAAATGGAACAAAAATACCCTTAGTATCATATGGTGCAAATGAAATTTCAAAAACATATAGTGTAATACCATGGCCATTTTGACACATGTTTGTTGAACAATTAAGTAATTATGATGATTCCACTTTAACAAATGATATATTTCCAAATGTTCCATAGATATTTTATTTTCCTTCAAAAAAAAATTTGGAAAAAATATAATTAGTGTCAAATTGTCCTAGGTATTATGATATGTATAAGTTTTGTAAGACTTGTTGAAATGGGAAATCATGATGTTTTAATTTTTACTATTTCAACATTGTAAAGTAACTTTCACATTTAAACTATTACCTCTCAATGTCAAATTACATGAACTAATGAGATTATTTAAGGGTTATGTGTATTTTTGCCCAAAATTAACTTTTTCATTAAAATGTTTTTTTTGCAACTTATTATTAAATATTTATATATTTATTCAAAATATCACATGTTGTGTGTTAATAATTTTGAATAAATATGAAATTTAAAAGTGTGAAAATTTTATGAAAATTTTTATTTCCAAAAAAAATGATCAAAATTTCAAATCATTCCAAAATATGTTCATTGTTCATGGGTTCATTTTCTTTTATTATAAACTACAACTTCACTAAATACATCATGTACATTATACCTTATTTACATATGATAAAAGATTCTTGTAATTTTAACATTTTAAAACATGTTTTGAGATTTTTACAAAATAAATTCAAAATATTTTTTTAAATGTTAGAATTTAAAATATCATTTTTAAAAAAAATGTGGTTAATAATCTCTTATCATCAAAAATATTTTATTGTTGGGAATGTTTTTATGGGATGAAAAATAATAAAATCCTTTGCAAAATTTTCCTTATTTGATGGACCTTTTGCTCACTTCAAAAGTCCTTAACTATAATCATAACTGAAAATTGAATTAAATAGATGTAAAATTTGAATATCTCAACATCATTTGGGTCATTTAACACATTATGCCATGGTTTTCAAATGGGAAAATAAGTAAATTTATGAGTTATGTGGCTCCTTTGAATGTTTTTTTTACCCAACTTGCCAAACCAAAAACCTGGCCTTCTCACCCCCATTCCATCATTTTACTTCAAATTTGTGACAATTAAAAATCTTTGACCTTATTTTTTTCCAAACTTCTAATCATCTACCCACACATGATATTTTATTGGGGAGTTTGTCTTGTCGTTCATTTGCCTTTTCCTTTTTAAACTTGTTTCACATTAACATGTGACATGGCCTCTTTTTAATTCCTTAATGTTCCCATTCCACAACCTTCAACATAATTTGTCTAACGCCACCATGTGATACACCCCTTTCTATACTTCCAATTCTTGTCATGAAATATTTAATCTAATTCATCCTTACATGACGCGCTCCCTAGCTGTTTGATAGATTCAAATGTGAGTTTGAAATTAAAACAACAAAAGAGCAAGGAGTTGGGTGCAGGTTTTTAGCTCGTAGCACTTTTGGGGTAGAGGGGCGTGCTGGAGCTCTGGGATGGGACTAGGAAGATGGACAAGCAATTCACTTATTCACATGGACATGCACAAACCAAACAACAAGTTGGTTAATGCATAATTGGAGCACTTTTGGTGCTAAGACGAGCCACGAGCAAACTTAGATTCACAAGACTCACCATGACCTAGACTTAGGGGAAGCCATCGCCTTCCCCCTTATAGTATATTTTGTGCCTCTCCACGAGGCCCACATCCAAATGGCATTTTGTTCCGGGACTCCCAAGTGGGAGTCCCGAAATTCCTAAAGTTGGGACTCTTGTAACTTTGGGGGCCCATAACTTTGTCTACAAAGTTTTGATTGATATGAGGTCTAAAGCAAAGTTATAGCCCTTGTCAAGAGATTTTCAAGGGTATGTCACATGCCACCTACACATAGGGAAATTGGGGTGATTTTTTACTTTTAGTGGTCGGCAGTCAAATTGCCAATTTGACTTTTGACCTTTCTTTTGGCCATAACTTGTGTTTTAAGTGTCCAAATGGGTCATGCGAGCCCATTTCAGACAACTAAGTTCTAAGAACTTTCCAATGATATAAAAAAGTTTCAATCCAATGAGTTTTGACCCTTACAATTACACTCTAAAAATTCAGAAGTCCATTGGGACTCTAACTCCCAAAATGGGAGTTCACTTGAGAGTGTGAAGGTTCATTGTCTCACATTCTTTGCACTCTCGGGAGCATGAAATGTGACTCTCGAGCTTAGTCTTGGCCCACACCTTTGCAAACCCTTGCCTTGGTCGCGAGCCCAAGGCTAAGGTTACAACACTACATGTCCTCCTTTATGTTCAACTCCTACCTTGAAACCTTTATTCTTGACCAATATTTCATTGATTAAATCATTTTTTGTTCACACTAATGTAAATATTGCTATTAATAAATTTTTTGAACAAATGTTTTTAGGTCATGTCACACAAATATGATTGAAATATAAGTTTTGATCACATGAACATGTACCTAATGATTTTTCTAACACTTGCAACCGAGTAGCTTTACCAATATCAAAACTAAACTTCAAAGTTAGATGTTTGATCATGAATAAACCTTAGCTTTTATATGAGGTGGTTGTAATGGCTTTCATTTGGTTGCCATTATTGCATAAGTTGATTTTTTGTTTGAAGCATATTGGTGAATTGGTTTTCATAACATGGATAACTTAAAAATCTTATTTTTTACTTCCATTAAAATTTTATTATAGATCATTTCAAACAATTGAACACTACTTTCATTATTCAAGAATGAAAAGAGTGAAAAACAAGTCACAAGCATGATGATCCTATGTTTCAACCATAAGCAAATTTTAATGACACTTTCAGTGTTCACAAATCGTACTTATGACTAATAATTAGCATTTTTTGGGGTCAAATATCTATTTACTTAAAAAAACTAAGTTAGAGAATTTCAAATTGAATTTCCTAGATTTTTTTTAAAAAATAAATTATGCAAAGTACACCTTGAATTATGTACTTGTAATAGTAACCCAATGGTTAAGACAATAAACAAATTTTCATTAGTTGAAAGTTCAATTTTCAACAATTTCAACAAATATGAAATTTCAAATATACATATAAAAATATAATTTTTTTGGCAAGACCTTTTGAAAATTATTTTGTATTGAACACTAATCAATGACATGGTGCCACATTTTTAGTTCCTTCAAAATCATTTTCACTACAAATAGGTAGTGACACAACACTGACAACAAATATATTCTAATTTGTTTTTGAATTTTCATACACATTTATCCATTTTTTCTTATAAGAGCAATTCCACCATCTTCAACATTGACCTTGCACAATATTTCTCTCATTCAAAATCACTTATTTACTAATTCTAAGCCTCACCCATAAATATGAATATGGGAAAATTAAAGGTCAAAACTCAAAAGCTCTTAATTTTATCAAATGCGGGGTTTGATTCAATTAACACCATGTTGTGGAACCCTTATTTTGAGAAGCCCCCACGTGGGGGCTTCACCTTACACAAGACAACCATGCCATGGGCACAAATTGAGTCATTATATAGCTTGGTAAGCCTTTATTACTTCACCCAATGAAGGTCATGAGGGTTTATAACTTGGCAATTAGGCCCTTTTTTTAGTACATATCAATGTTGGTCAAGTATCCAATTGGGCAGGTAAGAACCATTGATTTAGGTTATGGGTAAAATGAATCAAACCCTAATACATTTGCATGTTGATAATTGGATTTAATTCCTAAACTTAGGAATTATTTTTAAAAAATTCAATGTCAGATTTGTACCTTGAAAATTGTTGTCTACACAACATTGAGATGCATGCCTTTGTTTCAACCCTTTTTGTAAAATTTTAGGCTTGGATAATCTTTAGGTTTAGGGTTTCTTTCTTTTCATTGAACCATTGTCATCACTATTGAATTTTTCAAGCCAAACTTTCTTCTTTTTGTTTTTTAGTTTTTGCATTATCCCTCTCCTTTGTTGTGTTTGGGTTGAGTTCCCCCTTTCCTTCATTGTGATTGAGTTGATCCATGTCACTTGTAAATACATTTTTTCTTATTTCATTTGTCTTTGAAGTTGTTTATTGCTTGCAACAAATTCTAGATGAAGGTTTAGGGTTTCTTTTTTCTTGTTGAACCATCATTGGCATTATTGAGTTTTTTCGATCAAACTTTCTTTGTTTTGGTTTTTATTTTTTGGATTTTATTTTTTCTTTCATTGTATTTGAATCAAGTTTTTCTTTTCTTTCATTGTGCTTGACTTGATCCATGTTGCTTGCACATATATTTTTATTTATTTGTCTTCAAAAGGTCGTTTGTTGCTTGCATAAAAATTATAGATGAAGGTTGAAAACAAAAAACTTGAGTTGGTGGTTGCCACTTAGAGTTGGAGCTTGTTGGGCTTGCTAATTATCACAACTCCTCATATTTCAACCAACCTTTGAGGTACCTTGGTTGCATTTAGAAGTTGCAAGTTATGTCTTGAAAACCTTTATGCAATTCTTTGTATATAATGTGCTTTGGATTGTTGGTTTCTCACCTTTGTGAACTTTGATTATTCGTTGCAACCTTTGAATGAGTTCAAAAGTTTTTGCTTGTTGTTGTTTCATCTATTTGGTCACATGCCACATTGTTTTGAGGTTTTGAGTTTTGAGCAACGACTTTGAAGGTGTATTTGCCATCTTCTCTTTTTTGTTTTTGAATGCCACAATTGTGGAACAAAGGTATTCAAGGTAAGTTTCACATACCAAAACTTGTTGCAAAACAATCATTGACTCTATTTGAAGCATGAGTTTGAAACTATCATTGGTTGTTTCCAATTTGTGCTTTTGTTTTGATTTTTCATTCGAAAATTGTTGGCAAATTGAAAAATGTGATACCCCTTTCATTGTTTTGCTAATTATTTGACTTTATTTGTTGTGAATGATGGTGCATTTATTAATTTTTATAACCCATAAGTTATGAGATGTGTGTTATGCCATTCTATTGCCATGACTATTGATGAACTAACAATTTGGCCCATGGGAAGAATATGAAAAGACATGTGACCTATGTAAAATCATAGGATCTAACAACCTAATTACCAACACGAAAAAGGCTAGTATACTAAAAAAATTAAAAAGAAAAATCGAAAGACACAAAAATAGGACCTATTTTTTGTCTACATACCATCATGTTGTAATTACCATTTTGCAATAGTTATTGTCTTACACATATCATCATTTACAAATTTGAAAGAAGACCCATAACCGTATGTAGACATCCAATAGTTGTTGCTTATTATCTACAACACTTACAAACCCTTTGTAATTGTTGTTTATCGTCTGCAACACCTACAGACCTTTTGTAGCTACTACCTATCATATGTAACACATGTAGACCATTTGTCATTACTACCTACCATTTATGGCATCTATAGACCTTTGAAACTAATGCCTACCATTTGTAGCAGTTTTTTACCCTTTGTAAACTTGAAATCCAGTGGCCATCTCCTTGTTGTTGCCTTTGAATGGTAGCTACCATCCTATGGTAGAAAGTATTTCCTTCTCAAAAAACTAAAACAAAAAGTGGATGGCATATAAATCTTATAAAAGAAATGAAAAACTAACACAAAGTTCTATATAAATTAAAGTTAAACTTCTTTCCTTTCTCCCCTAGGGCTCAAGGTAGAAAAAAAAACATCAAAAAGAAAATACAATTGAATCCATACAACCTTCAACCATTTTCCATTACATAAGCACAACTACAATTTTCTCTCATGTTTTTTTCTTCTTTCTCACACAAGAGTGTCACACACAAACATCTTCTGAATGTCAATTAATCATGAAAACTAATGAATATAATCATTTAATCTTGTAATGAAATCCTCCACTCCTCCCAAGAAATAAATAAGCTGGAACCCAAGAAGGATGTTCACCACACAAAGGTTGAATCTTTATACTCCTAGATTTCTTTATCTTCTTAAATCTCCTTATCATAATTCCTTCCACACATCCTAATTAAGGGAAATCCACCCATCCTTTATCAACTTGGACTAATTAACCTATATGGCTTCACCCCCTAATAAATAGAAGATGGTAAGTAGGATATTTACCACTAGTAACTAAATTATTATTATGATGCCCTTCTAAATGAACTAGTAATATTACTTTTATTAAAAAAATTCCCAAAAATAACTTTTGATTATTCTATTCCATGAAGGTATTCATTGCATTAATGGTACTATTGTTAAAAAACATTTTCACTCGAGAATTTTCTTGAGATCATTTTGCCATCTAACGGTAATTACCATTTAGTGATGGTATTACCGTTTCTTAACATCCATGTGTTTAACCAACATAGAATAATTTTCTACCTTTAACAACCTACAACAAAAGACCACAATATTAAGTTTAAAAAAAAACATGTTTGAAAGTTGCATTTAATAGAATATATAAAGTGGGAGTTCTTAGTGTAGATGACCAAAACTATTAGAGACCATAAAGAAGTAACAAAAAAAATCACAAATTTTTAAAACATTCACAATTGTTACAACAAATCAAATCCTACAAACTTGCATTTCTTGAAGATAGGTTTTATACATTGCAAATGGATATTGTCCCTTTTTGTTGAAAATCAATGGTTAAAACACATGGTTTTAAAACAATGTGGGCATATTACATTTCCTTTTCAACACTAATTGGTGAGTGAAGTGCTCCCAAGTGTTATAAGCAAATACTTGTCATTCCTTTTCTTGTTTCATGTGTTATTTGTATTACCTCATTTGATCTTTAGATATCCCATGCTAGGCATGACACTTTTGCTATGGTGGTTAGTTTCATCAATGATCTGTGGGAGCCCATTCATGTCAATATGGGTATTTTTGAAGTGCACAACACTATCGATGTAAACATGGTAGTTCATGTTAAAGTGTTGTTAAATTCATTTGGTTTGCTTAATAAGGTTATTGCATATGTGAAAAATGAAAGGTCAAACTAACAACCTTAATTTTTACTTTGACATTTGTGGTATCCTCCTTTATATTTAAATTTCCATGCCCATTTGTTGGTTCTTGTTTTGGTCATTCCATGCCAAAAACTATACAATATGTTATATTGATGATGTGAAGG
>Ga0209611_10001203_pt1 | contig 43209 bp, 29 predicted proteins | sample S1TSphgellanicum_3_FD_187693 | JGI IMG/M metagenome (GOLD analysis project Ga0209611, IMG submission 187693) | Host-associated microbial communities from peat moss isolated from Minnesota, USA - S1T2_Fc - Sphagnum magellanicum MG (SPAdes) (version 2) | ecosystem: Host-associated > Plants > Peat... | reverse complement strand
TTGTTGTTGTTGCAATTTTAAAAAAAATCCGCAATAGTAACTTTTTTTTTCTTCACCTACAACAGTTACATGCCACAAGTTGTTATTTTTTTTTTCATCTTTAACAATAATTCTTTTTTTGATTCATCCCTAGTAGTTGCTATTGTTGCAACTATTCTCTTCTTCTTGATCCTCAACATTAGCTTTTTTTTTTGTTCATCCCCAGTAGTTGTTGTTGTAGCTACTCTCTCCATCTTCATCTTCAATAGTAGCTCTTGTTCTTGTTCATCTTTAGCAATTATTAAGTTCTATTCTTCTTGACCCTTAATAATATTCTTTTTCTTGTTCATCCCCAACAACTGTTGTTGTAGTTGCTATATTTTTCTTAATCTTTAACAAAAACTCACGTCCCTGTGTTCATTCCTAATAGTATAATTGCTCTCTTCTTTTTCATACTATTTTTCTTCTTCGTCCTAAACAATAGTTGTCCTCCCCTTATTCATCCCTAATAGTTGTTATTTTATTTTTGATCCTTAGTAATAGTTTTTTCCTTGTTCAGCTTCAATAACTATTGTTCCCTTCTTCCCGATCCTCAACACCTACTCCTCCTTTTGTTCACCTTCAACAATAGGTGCTTGTCCTAGTCCTCTTGTTCTTGCTCAATCCAACCCCTTACTACTCATTGTCAGCTTATTTTACCTTGTTATATTTCATTGAATAACAAACCCCCCCTTCCTAACACATTCTAACTTTAGTTGTATGTTTGAGGTTATTGCAGGGATGGTGCAACTCCCCTTTTAGATTGCATTCAAACCATGGCTCGTTGTTGAGCTTGTTTTTGCACTTAGGTTGTTGAACCAAGATTCACACCCCTATATCCACAAGGGTAAGCTCGTAGACATGCCTTGAAATTGTAATGAAATTTGTCTCCTACTTCCTTCAATGCTAAGGATGACCAAGCCGTAATGAAATTTGCTCTTTGTTGTTTGCAAGTTCTTTTTCAACCAATCTTTGAACTATAGTCAACGTTGTAAGTGTTTTTCTTGCCTGCTTTTCTTGTCTTTCTTTCCTTCCGCTTTTTCTAATTTGTTTTGCAACTTCCCAATCCATTGCCTTTTATCGCATAATCTTCAAATATTTTTCTAAAGTCACAACATGACTTTGAAATAATCTACCAATGGTTTTCTTCCATTGGTCCATATTGCAAGTAGATGTGGCAATGACAACAAACCATGAGACCTTCTGCTAATGCCACTTGAGTTGAACTTTCAAGATTTTTGAACTTTGTAGCTTCCTCCAATGAAGGCTGCTCCAAATTCTCAACCATGTTTTTAGATGCATGGTTAGTGATTGTAGGAATTCTAGGCATGTTCACATAATACCTAGGTTGATCTTTAGATAGACCATCAATTATAACTTCTAATGTGGAGCTTATGTTGATGAACTCTTCTACAACTATATGTTCTATCCATTCTTACTCACCATCTTTTTTTTCTAATTATTTTTCCTCCCTAGCCTAATTTTGCAATGTGTATATAGTATTAGGGCTAGTTTTTACACCATGGTTATAGGGTTCAATGGCCAAATCCATGTACTTTTAAACCCTAACATGATTTGTTTTCTTGTAAGTGTTTGGTCTAGGGCTTTGTTTACCTAACTTGCCAATGATATCTTGTTTAGTTTTGTATCGTTCCTCCTAAACATTGTTATGTCTCTTTCCTGAAAGCAGTCTTGAAAGGCTTGAAGCAAGCCACATATAGAGGCTGAAGTGCACGAGATGTATGTGAAGGTAAAATAATCATGTCGAACCCAAATTCTTTAATTTGTTCAATTGCTTCAAAGGTGACATGGGATGCATGCCCATCGAAGATGAGTAAATGTTTATTTGTTAGGGATATTTCACTTAGTATAAACCTTTTGAAAAAAGACAAAAATTCCTTGAAAAGGAAGGTAGTCATCCATGCTTTTGATTGCATAGCCATATAAATTCTTAGTTTGTAGAGTTGTATGTAGTCATCACGTATCTTCTTTCCTTTGAATATGTAAAGTCTTGGCAATGTTGTTCCTGCAACATTAATAACATAATTAACAATAAGCCATTTTCTAGACTTTTGCATAATGTTGTAAACTTGTTGTGAACCTCATTTTGCCAAAACCGTTGCTCCTAATTATCTTCCTACTTGGATGCTTGTTTCATCAAAATTCCAAATGTGATCTATAACATAGTTGTGTTTGTTGTAAAGGGACTATAAGTTTTAGTAGAAGCTCTAGTATGATTGAATTGTTAATCGTTGTGTTTGGCTTATATTTAATCCTTTAGCTTGATGAATGTTGAGCTCATGATGCTTCCTTTTGAACCAGTATCACCAAGAGGTCCCTAGTACTCCTTTTCAAAAAGGTGTTGGCCTTGTTTATGTCAACTTTGCCACTTTCATTTTTAACTGTTGTAAACTAATTGATAGCCCAATTTCCTACATGGACAAACCCAAGCAACCATAACTTGATCTTCCTATAGTGTTAATATGCTTATTGGTCCAAGTTTCCTTGTCCTTGTTTTAGCATACAAATGATCAAAGAGTGAAGTTAAAGGTATGTTCCATTGTTTACTTACCCTCCTTAAAAATGTTGTCCCATTTTCCATTGCATCCATGGCCTTCTCCAATTTTTCACTAGTCCATTTGCTTCTAGTGATCAAGAGATTACATCTATTAATTAATTTTTTTTTTTTTGGTTAGTTCTTGTCTAGAAGATGGTGGAACATTCTTTTGGTTTTGGCTCGGTTGTTCTGTAGTCCAATTCGCCTCCTATGAGGCACATTGATCATCATGATTTAGATCCTCTTAGTTTGAACCTCCAACACGTTGGGGGTGTTTTATATGGCCTTACAAGAGGTACAAACTTAAACTTTATGTATTTTACCCAACTTTTAAGGAAGTAGGACAAGTCATGATATGTTCCAAATGTGTAACTTTTTAATTATTGTCAAAAAAATGATCAAAACATAAAATGTTTGAAATTCATCCCAAACTAAATTATGGTATGTTGTTGTCGTGCCCTAGATTATATTTATGAATTATAAAACTTTGCACCCGGTAATAATACAATTTTTTTTGAACTTAGTGTTGTAAAATTGATCTATTGTAAACTTTCCTAGTTTCCTTTTACATCCACCCATGAATTCTCAATTTGTATCTCTTCTTAGATAACACTAAAATCTGCTCTTGATGTTCAAGCTTTTAAAAATCTTCTTTGGTTATTGTAACATCAAGATTTTGCTAATATACTTCTAATGCTTGTAGTTTTTCTTTGGCTATTAAAAAATTCCTTCCTTGTTTTGGTTGATATGTTAGGACTTGTGTTTTTGATCTAACATTTTTCACAAATCTTTGCCCTTTGTTGGTCTAGCCCATATGATCTCAAAATGTTGATGAAAGATTTCAAACTATATTTCTCACAACTTGGAAGCTCTCACATGCTTGCAAAATTTTACTTGTGAATTTGAAAGATAAGATTATGAATCCAAACCTTGCATCATAACCTTGTGTTGGTGAGCAAGTTATTTTTGGCAAGAATGGGATGTGATTGAATTTGGGGGGAAATTGGAAGCTCTTCCCTTATTAATGTATAGTTATTATTTTTTTGTTGGATTTTTGTAAGCCTTAATCCTTGTTTATGTGCAATTGTACGTTAATTAACATGACCTTTGCACCCCATCACCAAATTAGTTATGTTTAGTGTAGTGTGGAATTTAATTGCCTATCATCAAATATTGGTTCCCACCCCAAACTTGGGGCCAATGTAAAACTGGACCATTTTTTTCTCATGACAAAACATTTAAAGTACCCCTCATCTAACCCCCCTTGCATAATGAAACTCATTTCATGGCCCATCACCAAACTAATTTCATGTAAAACTATTCAATTTTTTCCCAAATTTGCCCACCTAAACTCCTATTAACGAACACTAAAATTTGATGGTTGATCACCAATATGAAAAACCTCAAACACATTTTTTAAAACCAAATGTTTGGTAATGGGATAAAAGATAACACTCATGGGTTTTTTTTTGTTTTAACATAGGCTAATGGTTGCACTACATGAGTGCTCAATGATTGACCTGTGTTTGGTGATGGGCCAGTTTACCTTATTGTTTTTTATTCAAGCAATATGTGTTAGGGTGTGGGTCATTTCATTCCTTGCTTAAATCACTTTTTGTTGGAAATTTTTTTCTCATCAAATTTTTCTCCATGTCAACATTAACATATTCAACTTCCAATAAATAGTTGAAAGTTGTTTGTAACACTTTGTCACCTCCAACAAATGCATATTTTGCTTCATAAGAAGTTAACTTGATTTTAGAACATATTTTACAATGCTTCCACCATTACATCTTGTTCATTTTTATTAAACTTTAATCCTTTCTTATTTGAATCCAAATTTGAGTTTGTGATTATTTACACAACTTGTTTTCCACATGTTGTGTTTGCCATCAACAATTTCTTCCGCAACCTTTCAAATTAGCTTAAGGTTGTCCCATCTTTTAAAAGCATGCTTAATTTGTTGTGTTTTGAAACATTAAACCCATTGATCAATTGGGTCCATCTTTTATGATGCAATGTACATATTGAGACACATGAACATACACAATGATTTTGTACATTCATTGTTCATCAAATTTCATGAATAAATATGTACATGCATTTTCTTTAGTTGCAATCCAACCCTTTTGTCAGGATTCTAACATGATTTTTTTCAAAAGGTAAACACCTAAAATATCAATTCTTTCCTTTAATGATTAGTTTCTAAAGTCACTTCTAAAAACAGGCTGATGACCTTAGGAAACTTAAGGTATGCAAGATTCTTTGCATTTCAAGTTTGATGAGTTTGGTTAGATAACCAATGTTAATGTGAAAAAATGCAATCATCCTTGATTTGAAGTGAAGATTTAGTTGAAGGTTGGTGACCCCCTGAGTTACAAACTCAACTCCAATCCTCAATTTACACCTATCACATGATGCTGATAGTTCACATGTTTTAGCCTATCAAAAATTGAATGATGAAATTGGTTTTTTAGATATTGGCAAGCAAGCAAAGATTTGCAACTTTACTTTTATCCATTTCTCCTACATCGTGTATGGTCTTCTTGCAACAGAATTTGGCGAGGTTACATCATAAAAATGCCCACATCACAACCCCAAGCCATCACATAAGAAACAGCACAAGATAAGGTTAAAGATCAAAATGTGCACATCACAAAAGAAAGGCTTCACTTTGGAAGATCCAACAGAAAAAGACAGAAAAGTACTCTTATATCATCAGATACAAAGGAGAGCATCTTGATGTCCCCTACATAATAAGCCTAACATCCAGCACACTATGTTTCCTCTTCCCCGCCTTCCAAGTTAAGTACCTAGGACCAGGTCAAGCCATAGGGTGAAATGCTCTTCACTAAGGTAGTAATGGGCGTACCTACCATGCCCTGTTCAGAGTGTAAGGGGGTGTTCTCCACAATGATTCAGATAAATCCAGTGTTCCTGACCTTAAATTGACATCACAAGTGGAACTGGAACAACCCAAAGTGGAACCGGCAGATGATCACCAATTCCCCTCTAGGTGGAAAACCTAAAAGTTTGTAGGGAATTAAGGACGAAGGAGAAGGACTGGGCTATTCTGGGAATTGGGTTGTTGTGCTTGGTGGGAGCCGAGAGCATCATAGGACCTGCATTTCCAGAACTGGCCCATTCAATGCCCTTACATGTAAAGACCTTATAGAATTGGCTGTTTAAAATGGACGGTTGTGATTGAGTTTTGGTACCTCCTCTGTTGACGCAAAAAATCTTTCCTCTGCTAAGGTGCTCTTCACAGACACTGAATTTTAAAAAACTGGTTCTTTATTCACAGGTTAAAGCATGAGGTTGTGGGCCAAACCGAGTGTAAAGACCATTGTGGGTCTGGTATATAGGGTCAGAGACTGGTATCAATACTGGTATGAACACTGGTATCAAATACCAGAGCGGTCTGGTATATAGGGTCAGAGACTGGTATCGATACTGGTATGAACACTGGTATCAAACACCAGACCAGTCTGGTATGACCTAACTCTGGTACCAGCTTCATACCAGTACAAGCTGGTAGGGACTTGAGGTAATACCAGTCTCATACAGGTCTATATACCTGCCATATACCAGGCCAAAATCAGTGGGTGACATCCCCTCCAATTATACTAAAAAATTTGGAGTAAGACTGATCCTCAACTGAGTTAATATTGGTTTCATCGTGGTAACCAATTCTGTAGGAAATACTAGGTCTCATATATAGGCAGAAAATAGGTAGGAAAATAGGAAACTTGTAGGTAATTAGATAGTTTCTACATAGCTAAGGGCTGTTTTTACTACCTACCTACTAACAACCTGCTTGTGGGTTGTTACTAGGTAGGTAGAAAAGAAAGTAAGTGAGCTCACCACCATGGTTAGCCAGGGAACTGGAACCCAACAGAAAAACTGTTCCCAGACCGTGTACCATGAAGGATTTCTGCATTTGGAACGGACCTATGGGGGAGGACCTTACAAATTTGTAAGTTGCCTCCTAGAGCACCTGAAAATTAGGTACTTGCAAATACAAATGAAACAAAAAGTAGGTTAGTCCTTATGTGGTAGGTAAAGCATGAGGCTGTCGGGTATACTTTGTGTAAAGCGTGTAGCTGCATGGCAGTGTGGCAGCGACAAGATGGGAAGTGGGCTTTAAGCTTTTTATAAAGTCTGCATAGAGGGTAGGCATGATCGTAAAGTCCTTTGAGAAATGGATGAAAAATTTCATCCTATTATGTGACATCTCAATCCCATAGAGTTATCCCTAAAGTAACCTTGAGTTTGGTCAAAAAGGGGGTGAGATTAAAAAAAAAAACATGCAAACGAGTACATTAGCATTCAACAAGGGGTGACACTCAGAAAACCTTCAATTTTGGTGGTAAACTGAGTTTCATCCCGTCTTTCCTTCTTCCTGAGCGCCTGCACTGCTGCTACATATATTTGCACTGCTCCTCCCTGTACACATACTTAGTTACTCTCGAACCTTGTGCATTAAATGCTCAGTTTCAGCATTTCATACCCAGATTTAATAAAATTTTCTTACTTTGCGGATACCTGAAAGAGGGGTCTGGATGGAGGCCCAAAGGCAGGGTGACAAAAGCTAGGTCTTTACATTTAGGAGAAGCATCTAAGTATGGACTGTTCTGAATTTGAGGCTCCCATCACAAGGCCGATAGGGTGAGCAGGTCTATACTTAGACCCTGCACATTTATAAAGAAACATCCAAATTTTTTTTCCCTGATTTTTATTGAAAAATTCTTGAAAAGAGACTTTCCAAATTCAGAAGGCCCATCTTCCAGCCTGACTAAGATCTTCTGGATTCAGAAGTTCCCCTTAAAAATTCAGCTGGGTGAGTGTCCTAAAAATATAAATATGTTAGGAAAAATTTGCTTGTTCTTTATGGCTTCTCCATGGGGGAGAGGAAATAAATCTTAGGTAGTTATGTGAGTAACCAAAATACAAATGAGATGAAATTTTGGTATCTTAACTACATATATTTATTATTAGCAATTAGGGAGGCATAAATAGGTATACCCCCTTTTGTGCACACCACCATCACCACCTCCCATAGGACCAAAAACCATTGCAATCCAGTAAAAGGAAAAATAGGAGGAAAAAAAAATCCAATTAATAAAGATCACATCCTTGACTAGTTGTCGCTTCACATTTCTGTCCCCCCTAGGTACTAGGAGTAGGTACCTACAATAACGAGTTCATAATTTGGTACCTAGCCTGTTAGGTACTTACTTACTCAGAAAAATCATTTGTCGTGCCCGGCGTTCCATCACGAGTTCGATTCCCGGCGCTGACAACAACAGAGCCTTTGTTGGTTTTGTTGTCGTTTGTTCTACTGCAAAACCCTCTCCTGTCTCCCTCCGTATCCATCTCTTACACTTCGCTGTGTCTTTTGCCTTCACTTGTTTTCTCTTTTAGCTTGTGGCGTTGTAGGGTTTCGGGGCGGAGGAGGAGGAGGAGGAGGCGGAGATGAGAGCTCAAGCTTGGCGATCTGGACGTCTCTTTTTGCAGGTGTGAGTGTGTTCTTGTGCGTACTCTTCTTATCTGTAGACGTTTCGGGGATTCCATTTTTGCTTTGTTTTGTTTGGTTGTTTGTTTGTTGCCTCTTTTTGTTATGGTTAGGTTCTGTTTTTTGGTGGCTGAAATCTTTCCTAGGTTGTGTGTGCGCGTGTGTGTGTTCTTTTCCTGTTAGTTGAATTAGCCTGTAAAATGCATGATAGCTTCTCCTTCGGTCTGGTGATCGGATTTTTGTTCCTTCGAGGGGTGGAATGCTGAGTGGCTTCTTTCCCGAGAGTTTCTGTCGAACGGGGCTCGTGTTTTGAAACAAGAAGCATTTCTTTTTCTTTTCTGTCGATGCCTCTTACAATTGGGACCAGTGTGTCGTGAAAGTAGGTGTGCTGGGTATCGCATGTTCTACATTTGACCGATTTGGAGCAAATTGCTATGTGTACTTGAATCTCTTGACCTGTTCAATTTGCTTGGGACTTGGTGTTTGACGACGATGTTTGATTTGCGGCAGAGGCTTGGGATGTCTTGCAGAAACTTGGCAGAAACGTTGCTACTCTATTTCTATGTCTGTTGAATTGTGAGAGTCAGACTACATTATTCAGTATCCTTGACCTGTGGCTACTTCACCCCTTTTCTTTCTTTTGCATTCTTTTTGCTGATCATCTGGAGCTATTTGTCCCTGTTTTCTTCAAATGGAAGAATCTGCTGTCAGCTAAGAGCCTTCCTTGCAATATTGATGCTTGAGCCCTAAGTCCTCTTCTTGATTGTTTCTACAAATTCTGGAATTATCTCATCAGCCTGCATGTGTTGTGTGTTGGTTGTAGGCCTTTATTTGCCTCAGACTTAGATGCTTTCTTGTATAGCACCAAGCTACAATGAAATCTTTCTTTCACAAGTTCCTTGTGGCTTGAATGAAGGTACTATTGACATTTTTGATTTGCTATGTTTCTTGCGAGTTTCCCCCACACCATGTTTGTGTCTTTGTGTTCTTTCTGAGAATGTTAGAGAAACTCAAAATGCAGATTTTTATACATTTGTTTGTCAGCAGATTACTTATCTACACCCACTGTTTGAGCCAATGAAGTCATTGTAGAGGTAATGGCAGCTGGTCATTGCCATTGGTAATGAAGATGATGTCCTGATACTTTATGAGCGACAAGGTTCTGATGCAGTTGTTTTTGTTGTGCTTTGATGGAAACTCACATAACAGATACCTTTAAGACATTATTCTGAAGTTTACTCTGCTCTTTGTTATATGTATAAGTTTTTGGTCCACTGTTGGTTAGATTTGGTCTGTTGGTCTCTCTAGTTTGGTTTGATTTTTCCTGGTCTCCTCAACCTGTCTTTGTTTCTTTTGTTGAATGGTAAAACTGTCTCTTTGCTGTTGCTTCTCTCAGTGTCACACAAGCTCACTATGGAGGTTCTAATGTTGTTGTATGCTGAATTTTGATCAAACTGTTCAGAAAGTTTTCTTCCCCTCATGACCAAATATTGGTTTCTACACCCTATGGAGCTAATGGGAGTCTGTTGGATTCTATGACCTGTTAGTCATTGTGATTGAAACCCAGTGGCACAATGACAAATAGAGCTAATCATTTTGCCCTGGTCTTTTTGTGTATGTGTTGTTATTTTTAATTTGTCTTCTCAGTCCTCTGTCTGTTATGTTCTTTATTTCATGGTGTATGAAGATGCTTTGAATTGAGGGGGTCCTATGACTACCTGCCTTATGTCCTGAAACACTTTTGGTAGGTCCTCACCCTAAGTGCATGAAGGTGTTGGTGGTCTTGTGCTTTAAGCTTCTCTGCACAAGGCACCCTCTAACACAACGTGTGATGGATTGTTGAAGTTGTGTATTTCTGAGCAGGTTCAATAATAAAACTACTGAAATATGGTCATTCTACTGGAAGTGCATTAGTCTCTTATGTACACAATTACACATGGCACATGGACAGCTTTTGGTTTGAAGAGATTGCTCTCTCACTGGTTGTGGTTGAGGTGTTGTGGTGTTTGAATTAAGAGTCATGATTTCTCCTTGTGATCCTAGTATTTCTTCAAGTGTGGCATCTCATATTGGTTATACAAGGTTTTGTAGTATGTTGAACTCAGGAACTCTTAAGCTTGTTGCAGCTCAATCAAGGATGCTTTTGACTTGATCAGTTATATCTCTTGAGTGCTAGCCAACATCAGGACCGAGCCTTCCTGTTGCTTCCAGAAAGTCAGTAGAAACTCAGGATATAGTTTTTTTTATATTTTTGGCCTCAAATTTATAATTCTGTCAGATTATATACTTATCTGCAATGACAATTTATAGAGTTTTGTAAGTGGGGAGCTTTTTGAAGCCCACTTGGTCCTCTGTTTTTCCCTGTTCTCTGTTATTCTATGTTTTTCCTTCTTTTGTTTCTTTCTTTAGTTTCTTCCCCTCTTCATTTATCTATGTTTTTCCCCTTCTATGTTTTTATGTTGTTAGTTTCTAGCCAGTATCATGGCTGAGTCTTCCTGTTGCTTCCAGACTTGCAACAGAAACTCATTACACAGGTTAGTGGTTGCAGTGGCCTATATCCACTGTAGGGAGCTGATAACGTCAGTGGGGAACTTGTGATAGATAAGTTGCTATCATACATGTTAGTGTGGATGGTCCCTGAACAAGTGAGAGACTGTCACTGTTGTTCATACTGCAAGTGTGTGTGTATGTATTGCTTTTTTGTTCTAGTTTTGTCCCTTCTTTTGTTTTTCCTTCTTCCCAGTTCTGTAATTCCTTACCTGGAAGAATTTCCTTGACTTCAGAGATTTTTTTAACCTTGTTCTGGCTTTCTTACTTGTGAGTACAGAGATTTCTTGATTCTCATGAGAGTTATAATCTGCAGTCACAATCTGGAGCTGGTGAAGTCAGTGGGTAGTTATGTCAGCTAGTTACTGTTGTTTTGTGACAAGCTGGAGGTGATGGCCTGACACATGTGACTGACACTCATAAGTTTATGACCACACTAATTAGCTTTGGTTTGCTAGAACTGACACAACCCTTTCCTTCAAAATATATTGTGGAGTTTTACTGCAATTTCATGGATATTAACTCAGCAACCACTGAGGGTGGAAATTTTGTAGCTTGCAAATTGTGAGGATGTTTTAGCCAGAGTGGTGAGAAGCAGCAGCAGAAGGCATTGTGGTTGTGTAAGTATTCATTTCAGCCTTTCCTGCAGAATGTAGACTGTGGAAAACGTAGGAGTGCCATGAGAGTAAACAACATGTGAGTTTTGCACTAATGAATATATGGCTGTGGACCGTCTATCTCAGATATATGGAGAGCAAAAAAGAATCAGAGGAAGGTGATGGGAAGACGGACTGCACTATGGTGGCAAATGAAGCAGCAGCAAATGTTTTGGAGTGCAAGTTGGATGTCACCGTAGGATCATCTTCCAAGGATACACTGTGGGGCTCATTGCCTAATGACATTCTGGACCGTGCGCTTTTATTTCTTCCATTCCCTGAACTCTTTCGCGTGCGCACTGTGTGCAAAAGGTGGGACTCATTAGTCTTATGCAACAATTTCCAGCACTTGTTTTTGGACTGCCCAGTAACTTGGGGCCAGTTCTACACACAACGATTTGGCCGGAAAAGTGGTGCCCCAACCTCTGTTTTATGGGCTACCTACGACCTTTCACTGCGCAAGTGGGTTTGTATGCCTGAAATTATCTTCCCAGCTGCAGTGAAGGCCCTTTCATGGAATCTGGTGGTTGCAAATGGGGGTCTTTTGTGCTTTGCAGCTTTGGAAGCTTGCAGGATGTTAGTCTGCAACCCCATGACCAAAGCTTGGAAGGAACTCCCTCAAATGAAGAGAATGAACTCCATTGCACCTGCTTTAACCCACATGGTTGTGAACAATGTGACAAATTCATACACAATCCTTTTTGCAGGGAATAAGAACCACAAGGAATCTGAGGATGGTTACCGAAGCACTGAGGTGTACAATTCCATTTCAAGCTCTTGGGAACCTGCTGGGCCAGTACCTGCAGATTTGGCTCTCAAGAGTGGAGCATTTTGCAATGGTCTGTTCTACTGCATGACACGGAACTTGACAACAGGCTTATACAAAGTGATCATTTTGAATCTGCAGCAGCGGGTCTGGATTGACAAAAATGTTCTACTTCCGGCAGGTTTTGAGAACTACCCGTATGTGGTAGCTTGTGGTGGTCACATTTATGTAGTGGCTGGGTCTTTGGAAGGTGGGCAATTGCCGATGACAAGCATTGGAATTTTTGAGCTAGAGCCAACTTCCCTTGAGTGGATGGAAATTGCCTATTACCAAAACAGAGACTTTCTGTGCTCCACTGGGGCAATATATGGATGTGGTGGTGATGGAACAAAGATCTTTGTGGTGACGTATGCATATGATATGCTTGTGGCTGTCTATGATATTTCCCAAGGACATTGGGAGAATCCTATCAAAGGGAGTTTCTATGATTTGAAGGACATCTATGAGACAAGGTTTTCTTTCCAACCAGATATAGCCATGTCACCATGAACTTAGTGTTAGTAATGGGGCTTATACATGATGTGTTTCACAACTTCCAGACCAACCAATCATCAAGCTAGTGTAGGCAAATTCTGGTTGGCCAGATGCAAAGTTGTTGGCATGTCATCATGAAGTAGTATCTGGCATTATACAGGCTCAGCACAGCTAAGTTGGATTGATTGGCTTCACAAAGGTCATGATGAGATTTCGCAAAGTAATGCTGTTCATGACATCACATTTTGGATGTGCTTGGTTGTTAACTGCCAACATAGACTGGTAGGTCTTCCTGTTGCTTCTGCAAATGTGGCAGGAACTGATAACACCGGCATATTTGTATGATTGTCTGTCTGTAGTGTTGAGCATATTATTATGTACTTATCCACAACCACCACGTGGACCAGTGGGGAGAAATGGCAGCTAATTGCTGCCATTCTTGATGAGGGTCATGGTCTGATGCTATGTTAGTGACTCAGAAAAGGTTTGTTATCAATTCTCATATCCACTTTGCCAAATAACTTCTCGATATCCAGTACCTGCATTCTCTTGTAACTGCGACAATAGTGATCTTCAAAGCGTTATTGTGAAGTTTTCTCTGCACTTGTGGAAAGCTTTTTTACATGGTAAACTGGTGAAATTTTACCTCTGCAGCTCATGTTGGGAAACAGTACTAGTTGTGTGGCATGCATTCATTGTGGCCAAAAATGGTGGTCAGCTACAAATCGCAGCTCTGCCCACAAGTGTATGCAAATAGATTACCAATAGATCCAATAGATTTGCAAATAGATCCATTCATGGTGTGTATATATGCTGCATCAACTATCCTAGGTAGCTATTAGGAAACAATAACTTCATCACTTGAAATCTTCCAACTCTAATGTTAACCCTAGATTCTAGGGTGTGGATGTGGTGGGATCAGATCCCTCTGGAGTGACTCATTTGAAAACCATGGTATCTAGTGTAATGGCATTCATACCCCCACCCATGGTTACAGTCTCAAAGCAATGCAAACTTAACAACCTTAAGCTCCCCTCCCCCACATATATCATCTACATATGTCTCCCCAAATTTTCACATGCCTCCAATTCATCTTGCTGTAGATAACAGATCCCTTCATGAATTCCTGAATGACCAGACTCACCCACTTTGCATGCACAATTCTCAGTTTACCGGCGACTTCTCATCACCCAATGATTCTCACATTCCCACAATGGAGAAGAGTTTGGTGACCTAATTTGGACCTGGATCATCCTTTGTACTGTCACAAGAACAATCCTCTTGCTCACAGGTTATTCATCACAATACTAAAGAAACAAAAGAGCTCAACACAATCCCATTCTAGATACGAATTCAAAAGGCACTGTGCTGTCTTCTCCTGGATCATGAAGTGATGTTTAACCCATCCATCATCCATGATGATCCGAAAGCAAATAGCTGAAAATAGATGTATCCCCAGTGAATAAAAACTCTTTCACACTGCCCATTTTCCATGTCACATCATGTGCTTCTCACCAGAATTCAGAGCATCGGAGGAGGCAAGAACTGCCTATCCTGTCCAAGTTGCCTGCAATGGTTTTTAAGTGCTATATTGCTACATGCAAACTTCAAAGAAATGGTACTGCTTCTCAGTGATCCATATAAGTTTTCTACTTGAAGCCAGCTGAAAACAGAAACCCGTCAATCTAGTTTTGCTTTGTTTCATTGCTGTGAAATTAAAAGTGTCAGGTGGCTTCAGCAATGTGGGGAATTACAGCTTTAAAACTCATTAACTCTCTCTATCTGCAAGGCAAAGAAGGAAATGGAAAGATGCATTCAAGAGATCGACACATCATGTGCAAAAACAGTTTCACACTCAGGAATGTGCAAAATCCACTGACACTGATGTCTTTCTTTGCAACAATGAATAACCTGCTGTTATGTTGGGTTTCATGATGTCAAAAGTGGCTGCCAATTGCAAACACAAGTATACTGGAAGGTCCTGCTGTTGGGCCATTCCTTGTAGCATAAGCAGCTTAAGACAAGGCGGTAGCTCAGTCTGGTCTTGCAGTTCGGGAATGTCCCCCATCTGTGGGCTTTACCCATTTTAAAGCCTGAAGGTGGGAGGCATTCTCAAAATAAGAGGCCTTACATGAGGCGACAGACCCTAAACCCTTTTCCAAGAGGATCTCATGAATGTGAGGTGCCCTCCAATAAGAAATTTCTTTGCGTGTTTTATAATAATCAAGTCTGCATGTAAAGTCAGCTGTCTTGTTTGTATGGTGGGAAATTACTAGAAAGCATTTTTTCCACTGGAGTAATTCCTTGCCATAATCAAGGGCAATGCATGGGGGTGTTCTCTTTTATTAAAAAAAACACTTCATGGTGAGGTTATTGCATGTAGGTCATGCCCAGGGGCTAGGGTGTTCCCAAAATAATGGGCCCTTAGGGCTTAGGGCCTGTTATTTTGGGAACACCTTGGCCCAAGGGTGTTGCACACCATAAAGCCTGCTCAATGAAGGCCTGTGAAATGCTTAATGACGGCCTGTAATCCTCAAAATGTAAAAGTGTAATCCCCCATGAAGGAGCATAATTCTGGATGAAGAATTGGAATTACCTTACAAGAGAGCGGAGGGAAATTCTGCTTTGTATAGCCTGCTCCTCCTAGTGTTAAAAAACCAGCCAAGGGCTTTACTAACCACCAAAGCTGCCCACAAGCAATGACAGTGGCCCATCTCAATTGTGTGTCAAGGAGAAAAGAAACAGTCATGCTTTCTTTCAGATCAACAATAGATGACAAGAATTTAGAAGAATTAAATGGCTTTTGCTCCTTGAAAGCCACGCATTTGATTGAATCATCAATATCTGAATGTCAAATGATGCTAATCCTTCTTCTTTGAAAAATAAAAATAAAATGACCTTTGTGTTTTGTCTTTGCAAGCATAACTTCTTTGGTGGAGTGGTTGAAGAATGGAAAATGTTAAACACCTCATAATGAACACTATCTAGTGCAAAATGTGGCTACTAGTGTTCAAAACATGATTTATGGTGTAGGGTTTGATTGTTTTGACCATGTAACTACATTAAACAAAAAAAGAATTTCTCTTTTCTTAGTGCTTGCTTTTATATTGTTAGTTGGTACTTTCTGTCTCATGATAGAAGTGTAACGTTCAAATTCAACCTAAGACAACAAAACATGTAAAATATATTAAATAATATTTTAAAAAACAAAACATGAAAAATCGTGCAACAGAAGTTCACACAAAACCATGCAAAGCACAAAATGACTTACATGAAAGTGCATCAAACAAAGCTCATCAGGATATTTAGCGATGAGCCTAAAGAAATGCCACGGAAAAATGAAATCCATTTCATGGAGACTCTTTTTCATGTAACTTGGTTTTTGGGATCTTATTTTCTGTTCTTTTTGTGTGTTTCTTTTTCATTGAAAATGGGTGGTGGTGTGCAGGTTCCACTATCACACTTCTTATTATTCATTGTGGGTACCTGTTTGTTAGTTGTAATAATTAATTGTGTGCTCATGTCTAAAGTGTTTTTTATTAATTTGGGGGGTTGAGGCAGTTTTAATTGGCATATCACAAAAAAAAAACACTTGCACTATGGATGCTCTCAAAATAAAAGAATTGGTCTGAAGAAAACCATGTATATATATATAAACAAGGATGCAGATCCATCCACAAAAAGGAATTAGTCTTGTCCTTTAGTCTAGTTATGTAGGTTACAAGGGTAGAATTTTGGGCAATGGATATAAAAATGAAATGTGGCACTATTGAGAACAGCTTATGGAACACATGGGAACTTGGGAAAAATACTGGGAACCATTGAGGAAAATGGTGATTGGCTTACCATCCCAGAGGTGATGGCTCACTGGTACAGCCCCTTCTGGGACCACAAAAGGTGCTGGGTTCAAACCCAGTGGTGTGCAGGTGAAACTCGTGCCAACTCTCTGCCAAAGAGCTTGACTTGCTTGTGCCAACAGCTTGTGTTAGGTTGGGTTTTGCTGGCGTGCTCAGCAAGAAACAAAAAAGAAAAAAGAAAATCCAATAAGGGCTTGGGGAATAAGCCTTCTCGTTTACATACTTAGCTTGGATACTACTCAAGCCCCCCCACCCTCTCTTTCACACATAAGGGGTGGCTTGGAAAGCAAGCTGCCATGAGGGTCCACAAAAGCAATTAATTGTCCATGGCAGGTATATCTAAGTTATTTCCTGTCATGTGGTGGTAGTAAAAATATTATTTTAAAATAATATTATTATTATTTTGAAGAGGAACCTTGGTCCCTTATGTGTTGGATTTTATATTAGAATTATGTTGCCTGAAATTTATTGGTAGAATTTCATCCCAATAAAAATCTTGACACAAGTAAGTTTTTCAAAAAAAAATTACTTATACCAAATTGCACATTTTTAAGGGGGATTTGTAGGATTTGAACCTGGCTTCCTTTGTTTCTTGGTAAGTCATTTTGGCTTCTTCTAGAAACTCCTCCATTAATGAAAATATAATATCTTCCCCTAGAGTCTATAGCCTAGGCACTATATCTTCTTCTCTCATTCATTGGCGAAAGAAAATAAAAATTTGAGAAAATAATAATAATAGGACAAAAAGGTTTGGACATTTGGGTTGAAGGGGACAACTCTATCCATTGCAACAATGATTCTGCAAGAAATATATTTAAAACATTCATCATAGTTTGAGTGCAATTACAAAAATTTCAAAAATAATTTCCTTGTTGGGCATTATTTTGCAATTATGTTGAGCATGATGGTGGGTTTAATTCATTGCTCTTGTTTAATGCTTGTTATTGTTAAGGGGGTCATTAGTACAAATGAATAGTAAACATATTAGTTAGAGTATTGGTTGGAATATTAGCTATTAATTTTGAATTACAATATTTTGGAAGGAAATTTTTCAATACTTATTTCTTGAACATTTTTTAAACATGTTTTTTATTCTTTTTTAATTTTGTTTTGCGGTTATTCAACAAGAAACTTGCATGTTGATAATTATGAAATTCTAATCATGATGTTTACACCATAAATAGTTTTGGGGGTGGGGGGGGTGGGGGGGGTGGTTTGTCCCAATAGTATTTCATCCTACCAAAATAGATTCTAACAAATGAAACATAATTGTGTCTTTTTAAATTTTTGTTTCCTCTCAGGCTTTGATTTCATATATGAATTTGTTTTTTCTTTGAAAATGGGGTCTCTTTGAAGAGATTTCCACCTTTGAGGTGGGGTCATATATGTGAGATTTTTCATCATTCTTTCTACTACTGTTTCCAAAAATTCCTATTGGGATTACATGCATTTTTTTCCCTTGTGTTTTGTGTATGTGTGTTGGGACACATTGGTTTTGTTGTTTTTGGAAAAAGTTTTACTAATATGTATTTTGAAAAAGAAATCAAATTTCAATTTTTTTTTGTTTTAAGAGATTTCCTTTGGTAAGGTTCAAGAATGAGGAGTATGGGAGGTCTTCTTCTTTTGTTTTGTTTTGTTTTTTTTCTGGTTTGAATTGGTGAAACTTCATTTCAAAAGTGAGGACACATCTAAGGCAAATAAAACATTGGGACTGAAATTTCTTCTAGGATCCACTAATCTTTTTCCCCCTTTTTCCTTTTGAAATTTGTTCATCTTCATTTTAAAAATTTGTTCTTAATTTGATAGAATTGGAGCTCAATATCACCAATTTCAAGCACATTATAGATATTTCTATTGTATATCAAAGGTTGTTCCCATATTTTAACATTTAAAAAAATTCATTAAAACCTTGGCATTTTCCCAACTTTTCTTTATTTTAAAAATTTTCACAACAATCGTAAATTCATGATCCCCAATTCATGAAATTATGTTTTGAACACCAATTTTAAAAGTAATTTTCATATGGTTTCCAAAATTAGATAACAACAAAACCAAATTTTAATTTGTTGAACTTTCCAATGTATAGAAATTTGTGTAGATCCTTAAAATGGAATTATATATACTAAAAGGTGATTTATGCATTATGATTTAAATTTCTCCCGGTGTTATCTTTTGATAAATTATTTTGAAACTCTTTGACCAAATCAAATCAATATATTGACAAGTGTGTTATTTTACAGAAAGTTGAGTTTTAATCCATTTGATCAAGAATCATTTCCCAATTGTTTCATGATGCCTTCAATTGACTATCAATATTGTGAGGATGTTTTAAATTCCAGTGGATCTATTCATTTTTTTCATATTTAAGATGACCATGTTGGAATTAATGTGATTTGAAAATTGGAATGTGTACATAATAGTCATGGACCAAAACTATCAAACTAATGGTCATTCATACATTCATTCATTTATTTTCATGCCAATTAAATAGTGAAATTGAAACCTTTTAAAACCTCAATGAGCTTCACTTATTACCATCAAAATTGTTTACACATGATTCAAGTAAGATTTGCATAATGTGTACATTTCACATAAACCAAGTTAGCATAAATTCACGATCATTACCTATCATGTTTTAAATTTGGGTCAAGGTTAAAGCTTCTAATGTTGGCATGGCTTTTTTTTTATGTTGTAGAGAATTGAAAGGATTCATTATGCAATCCATTTCCATATAATTTGTCAAGTTTTCCAAATTCGCCAATTTTGTAAGATGTTTGAATAAATGTGAAGAATCAATGTTGAATTATTCGGCTTGATATACAATAACAAGTTTAACATATGAAAATTTAATTTTTTTGTTTTTATAACCTCAACATATGGAGTTATACTTGAAGATCTTGGCCCTCAAATAACTTGCGTTATGAACCATGTTTGTAGAAAACTTGACAACAACAATTTCAATGTGACCCTCCATGTTAATGGTATTGCATGATTGGGTTAGAACATTGAATTTACCAACCATTTACAACTCTTGAATGTTTGAGCCAACACAATAATTTGAATACCAAAAATGTTTTCTTAATGATATCACAAACATTATCATTATATTGATGCGAATATGTTCTATATGCAAATTGATTTTATGTTTTGAAAGATCTCATTCATATGCTTTCTTATTTTTTTGTTATATATTTTACATCTAAGGTTTTTCATCTTAACATCTAACGTAATCATAAAGTATATTATGTTATTCGACATTTTCAAAACCCTACATAATTTTTTTACTTCAATTTATAGGCTCAAAAGAAACCCTTATTGATTTAACCAACAAAAGATTAATTGGTGAATTAAGCACTTTGATTGAAAGTGATTTGGTCAAATTTGGTTAATTACATTTGGGATATACTTGGCACTAATCACAGAATATTAATATTGGTTGCATGCAATTTTATGAGTTGTCATATTTACATTAACGTTAATTCATATATGTAAAGTTTTTCATTTGGCATTTGATCATATTAGTGAATCATTCTAAGAGCAATAATTAATTAAATGTTTTTAGTACAATGACATTAGTTAAAAGGCAACTACTAAATGTGTCACAAGTTTCCACCATAAACTATAATTACAAACTTATTTAGAAAAAAAATTTCACTTTAAAAGACTTAAGCCAATGAAGTATGTAATTATTTAATCTTATTCTTCTTCACTAAATAATTGCAAATATTGTTTGAGAAACCAAAATAAGGTTTAGAATGACTTGTATGCATGTCAATGGTCATAGACATTTTTTTGGGTAAATAAATTTGCATGTCCATATTCACAAACTTTTAACATTACAGTTTTGGTAAAAGTTATTATTTCCAATAATAGACAATACATGACAAAATGTTCAACGAGTGATCATAATTTTTACAACCATTGATGTTGCTACTCTATTACTTATGGTGGCCATTAATGGTTGGATATTTTGGAAAGTTAAGTAAAACAATCATTACAAGCTTGTCCAAATTTAACAAAGTAAGAGAAAAGTACCAATTTGATTCATGCAATATTGTCATTAACATTTTTTTTGCATGAGCCAATAATGAGATGACAACAAAGTCACAACACCACAAGGAGTAGTAGCATAGAACTTTGCTACAATCACAATGCAATTTCAAAATTTCATGGTATAGAAGTTTCATGTTCACTCCTTCTAGATGTTATTTTGAGTTTTCATTGTTACTCTAGTAATAAGGCCAAAACAAAAATGGACATTTTTTCATCCTATTTCATTTCAAATCACTTTGGATCATTAACTTACATAGTTTTGACTTTTTTTATGACTTTGATAACATTCATGCCAACAAAGCCAAATGGTGATTTAGGGTCATTTGACTACACCAAGGAGGAACATTGGATTTTGCCTATTAAGTCCCATGATGTTGCATCCAAATTTGGGACACCAAAGCACCAAACCTCAATTGATAGTGTAGAACAAAACAAATTTCCTCAAGTGGTTTGATTACAATAGTGGTGCCTTTATTATTTTTTAATGTGAATGCCAATTATAATTGCATTTGACAATTACCTTTGTGCTTTAACATCCATCCATATAGCACTAAATTGTTTAACATTCGATGGAATGCAAATTGTTTATATTCACGAGCAATTCATGCAAAAACTAAAACTAGTCCATGAGCTCCATACCACCAACAAGATAGTTGAAACATGCAAGTTAGTGATGACACTATGGAAGTAGAGGGAAAAGAGGAAACAAAAGAAATGCCTTGGTTTTACTCACAATTTAACAAAAGACGAACATTATCATGAACCTATTACCTTTTGGAATACATAGATCATGAGGCATAGGTCAAGGAGGAAAGTTTTTATACCTACTTATAGTATGCGTAAGATCTTTCATTTGTACAATCCTTCCACACTTAATTTGAAAAAAAAATGTACCATTATTTTTTATGTTTTTATCAATCTCTAATATATAATATATATTTGTTAAAAATGTAAACCAATTTTTTTGCTAGGTCAATTAAAAGGCTCACACAAAGGATACCACAAAACTATCATAAAGGTCACATGAATTGAAAGCCTTATTAGTCATACCTTAGATTGATTATGATAAGGATAATATTTAAAATGCATTTTACATGGTTGGAACCAATGATGTGTTACAATAGTGACATAATGGATAAATTAAATTTTCTCAAAAATAAATTAGTTGATTGTCATTAGTAGTGCAAACAACAAAAAGGTCAAGTTGTAATAAGTAGTGTTTTAGAAATTGTAATTGAGAACATTTGTTTAATATGTACAAGTATTTGTTAAAACTATAGTTTTTGTTTGTGTTCAATTGTTTTAGAAATTGTGATTCAAATTATGTTAGTTTCATATAAAGAGAGATAAAAAATTTCATGCAAGTTACCATATTGATGCCTCCAATTATCACTATTCACACACACATAACATAAAATCATTTAACATGGCCCATCACCTGCCATTTTTATCCATTATGTCACTATAGTAACATAGATCTACTCACCTACAAACTATAGGAATCCAAGCCCAAAACACACAATCAAAATCGACATAACAATGTACACAAACAAAACTAAAAATAAAAAATATTTGTAACAACACATTTCACACATGTTATGTAATCTTAAATCACCAAAAGCGATTTGAAAACACACAACTTGGTATGATATCCCAAACACAAAATAACTTGAACCCTATTCACACTTGAACCAATTCCAAACTAAAACACAATTAAATAAATTAATCTAACTTAATATTAACCTCATTATGATTTAATTTGACAATTAAATGAACATTTTTGACAACTATTGTGTGTTACCATATCAATGCCTCCAATTATTATTGTGCACACACAAACATAAACCAAATAACATATAATCATCTTAAATTGTCATCAATCAAGTTCAAATCGCTCCCTTATTTGGGGCTCAGGTCCCTTTGAATCAAATAACCATATAAGAAATTCCTTACATAAATCCATTAAAAGTGAACACTTTGGTTCTAAGGTGAAGAGACCAATAAGTTGGGTGTAAATGTGAACCTCATTATTAATCACCTAATTATAATCCCCCCAAATCATTTGCCAAAGGTGAATCATCATGGGAACAAATTTATGATATTCTTATTATTCAATTACAAGAATAATTACCTAGGTTTACATAGTGCACCATGGGCAAAACCATTTTCTGACTAGTATTTCTTTCAATGGTGGTGTACGTTCCATATACCAACCTTTGAACATTTATCACAAATCAACATAATGGCAACCCTCATAGATTGCCCACACAACATACAACATAATCTAGTGGGAACAATTACCAAAGATAAGTAAACTTAACCATCAATATGCAAAAGGACATGATGCATAATTACGTACATGATCTTCCCATATTTGACCATCTTGTCCTTCCAACAATAACACTTTAGAAAGTAGCACCTTTGGGTTGTTGCAAAATAAGGTGGATCATTTTTTGTGTCATGTTATTATTTTTTGCAAAGTGTCATGCCTTTAACATGCCATAAAATCATCACTATGCCAAAATTTTCATTGGATTAAAATTTCAACTTGAAAAAGAAAAAACCCATATAAAAAATTGCAACATATATACATTAAATATAAAGTAATGGATTTTTTAAATTCAAAAATATGGATCAATTTTGTATCTATGGCTTTATATGAGTACATTTTTCTTTATGGAATTTTTTTGGGATATTTTATAAAGATTCAATATATGATCTATTACAACCAAAAAAACTTAGATGCAAAAGTTTTGTTATTAAAAAATTTAACTCAAAAATAGTTATGAACTTTTGAATGTTTTGAAACGAACCTTTTTTATAATCATTTTTTGATAGATTTCTATTTTTTTTCTTAACATGCATGTTAAGAAATTATCTAATTTGGATTTTATTTTCATAATCTTTATTAATTCATTAATCACCTTGTAATCCCCCACTTAAGTAATGATATTAGAATAAATTGTCATTCCTTTTTATGGACTATTTATTCACCAAAATTAGTCCACCTTATTTTGGTACCACCCTTCTTGCACTCACAAAATGATATGCCATGTAGTCACATCTAAGGTGGTTGATGTTGACCACTATAGGTACACATAATTTCCCGATCCAAACTTAGAGACTCAGGGTTGATAACCACCTCCATGAATAATGGCATAACAAAATGTATTTCAATGATAATTAATTGTCAAAAATTCTTGCCATGAACATTACACATAAAAATAAAGTTCTTTGTTGTTCACACATCTAAAACCACACATTTAGATTATCCAAATCAATTACTACCATTACATTTTGTCAAATTGAGGCTATTAGTTCAAGATCATGGCCAAACAATAAGAAGTAAGGTGAGAATGATGCAAAAAAAAAATTTATACCTCATAGCTAACCATGGTAGTTGTGTAGTCTTTAGTATGGCCCTTTTGAAGCCCATACTTATGCAAACTTCACTTCATCATTGGCACCATTCGTTCAACTAATATGTCCACCTTAATATAATCTTGTGAAGTAATGCAATGATCTATTAATGTTTTTCCACACAACTTTTGGAATTCACTATGGAATTACATACCTTGGTCAATGAATATTTTAGTTGGAATGCTAAACCTAATAAAGACCTTATCTAGAAATGCATAGGTAGATCCTTTAATGTTGTGATATGGTAATAGCACCAACTTTAGCAACTTTAAGAATTGTTTGATCATACCCAAAAAATATTAATTATGTCATACTATCAAATTTAGTTCTCACATTCATCACCTAAGTTTTTTGTCCAAAATCCCATGCCATAATTGGATAGCTTGTGCTTCTATGACTCCTTGTGTCATAATGATCAATTTTTTCATCCACATGTATGCCTCCCACATGTTTTCATGTGGTTTACATTGAAATCCTTGCAAAGTATGTAGCTTTTCTATCCAGACCCCTTAGTAATTTCTTTGAATTTTTTGGAAGAATTCCAAATCATGGTTGAATGCCAATAAAAGATTTTGTCCACTTATGTAAGGGCCACCATTTATGGTGGTTATACCAATGGTGCCAATCACCCGTGGATATTGATGAGGTGCCTTGGTGGCTACATAAAATTTGTCCATGTCACACAACAATATTGAAATAATTTATAACTATTTGGTAACATAATCCAAATCCAAATTTGAGGATTCTTTTATTGATGATGGTGCTGTTGGTCATTAGAATTGAACCTTTCACCTTGTAAACCCATTGATATTCAAAATGTTATTTGTTTTCAAATCCCTTAACACCTTTATAGTGATATCTATCCTTAAACCTTAGTTTCCAAACCCTAATTCCTAGGAATGTTAAACTTGTGGGCTTAAATAAACCTTGGTGCATGACATTTTCACCCATTGAGAACATTCCATAAGGCCAAACAAACTTGGGCCTACTATGGACACAACAAATGTTGATTTACCAACCATCAACAAGGTCTCACCACCATAATAATCAATGGATTGATATGGACATCACCTTTAGATGCAATTTGCAATAACACAAATCTTTTGCAACCTAACCTTGTTAAATCCTAATTGCTATGTTTGGGTAGATTAAGAGTCAAGTAGGACTTACATAATGGTTAAAATGGTGAATACCTTTGTCCCATGCCCAATCATTAATCACACCAATTATGATTTCAAGGTTCATTTTGATAGTTAGCACACATGGGGTGGTTCATAGCTTTTCACCTTGAGTTTCCCATTGTGAAATATGAACAAGTTTTTGAAAGATCAACATATGATCATGTGCTTGTTTTCTAGGTTGTAGGCCAATTTTACATCACTCAACAAATTCCCATGCCTCTTAAAAATAAATGATAGCCCAACCAACATAATGATAAAAAATAAGTGCATAAGCTAATACTACAAAATGAAAATGATGTTTTTCATACAATTCAAAATTCCCATTTAAGAAAATTTTGTTTGAAAATTTTGGCAAAAATTCAAAAATTGATGACATGACTTTTTTCATTTGTTGATGGCATGACATTCCACCACATTTGGGTTATAGGAATGGTTACTTTCTGGTAGTGCCAAGTTGTTGAAAATCTAACCAAAATTAATTTAATGCACACCACCTTTCAAGCTTTGTATAAACCTTTAAAAAGTTTTTTGTCTCTAGATGGACATAAATCTCCCACATGCATGTAGTTTTTCTCTCTAAGAACCCAAGGTGCAAAAATCACATTAAAATTGACAACATATTGTGAGAAATATAAATATCCAAAAATCCCCGAAAAATGCAAAATTTTTCCTTCATGTCATTCCGATCATTTCATGACATGATATGGCAACATGTTTGGTCATAGGTTAAGTCTGAACTTTTTAAAATACATTTTTTTAGTTCAATAATTAAACCATTATTTGATAATAGGTTAGATGAAAAATCCACATCCAAATTATGGATGAATTTTTTTCTCAAAATGGATTTAAAAATGATGAAAAATAAAAAAGAAGAAGAAGAGAAACAAATACCATGTTTGGATTGATCCCAAAACTTGTTTCGACATTTGAAAATTTAAAAAGTAAAAAATAAAAAGAGAAGTTTGGATGGATCCTTGGCCTTCTTTATCTTCAAGCTCCCTTGAGCCTCACAAGTTTCCCAAGCCCACCAAGCTGAAAAAGCTCGAGCTCAAACAATAATGGCATCTTCAAGCTCTACTCATTGCAATGCTTGTTCCTTCTACCCCTCCTTCTTGTTGGTTGTAGTTGCACTTGGTCCTTTTGGCATGGTGTGTGAGAACAACAATGAAGAAGATGAGGAGGAAGGTAAACTTCCTCCTTCACCTTTTTCTTACTTTTATTGTTCAATACAAATTGATGGAAGCTCAAGTTCCTATTGATGGTGGTGGTGGTGTAATCTCATGTTGATATTGTTTTAACAATTGTCATTTAGGATGATGAGAATTGCCAACAACGAAGGGCAAGGTGCCCCTCCTTGCCTTTGCTTCTTGTTAAACATGGACTTCTCGATGATGGTGGCGACTTTTGTTGATGTTGTTGGTTATATTTCGCTTGGCCTGGGAGCTAATGAGATGAAAACAAGAGGGGGAGAGAGAAAGAAGGAAAGAGAGGAAAATGAAAGATGAAAGAAAGAGGTGGGGGTTTTGTGGCAAAGTTAGGTCCTCCTTTTCTTGGATGGGTTTTTTTTCTTCCTTTTGTCAATTTTGGGTTAGGATAATAAATACGTTTAACATTTAAAAAAACAAAAAAAGACAACATTAGTTGGGAAGTTTTTTCAGACTGATAAAAAGGCCCTGGTTGCAACTTTTATTAATTGCAAACTTGAAAACAAACCAAAATACACAAAACACAATTACCTGCATAACACTTGTAGAGATAATTGGCCCTTGGCTTCTTGCCTCGAGGCCTGTTATTTCAAGAACAACCCAGCCCTGGGCCATTTAGGAAATACAAAAAAAACCATACTAGAGATGACTTTAAGACTAGGCCAATATGCTAAAAAAAATTCTGACCCTAAGCTCAGATATCATAAATGATTTAAATCTTAAGCCAAAATGTTGAAAAATACTTTAACCCTAAGCCAATATGCTTGAAAATATTCTAACATTAAGCCAAAATGCCCAAGCCAAAGTGTGCTTTGGCTGGGGTTAAACTTCACGGTTTAAGGTTTAACACTAGGCCAAAACACATTGATTTTTATCTCATTTTTGAAATTTTATGGCCTAAGGTTATTTCATATTGGTCCCAAGGACATTGAGTTAACCATCTTTGCAAGACATTTGTCTTAGGATGTTCATAGGATTTTGGGCCTATGGCCTAAGGTTCTTTGCTTAGGGAGCTCATAACATTTTTGGTTTACAAGTGGTCATGGAACGTTTGGCTTAACATCTTTACAAGATATTTGCCTTACCACACTCATAGGACTTTTCGCTTAATGTCTTTACAAAAGACTTCAAGTTCACAGTAACATCTTAAGCCAATTGTCCTAAGCCATTGCTGAAATTTGGCTTGAAATCCTCAAGTCCTTAGGCCTTTGGACCTTAAAGTCTTAGGCTTCTAAAGATATCATGTCCTAAAACATCAGGTCGTAGGGTATGAAAGCCAATGTCCTTAGGTCCAGGTCCCTGCCTTCTTAAAAAGTTAGTGTTTTTGATAGGTCTTGTCGGTCCGGGTATTTGAGTGCCTTGAGAGCCGTGACTACCGACCCCGATAATCTCCAAGATACCCGGACGAGGGGTTGTCAAACCCCGATGACCTCCGGGATACCCGGATGAGGTCCAAGGGCTATCAATCCCGAGAAGCTAATGATACCCGGATGAGGCTGAGAACCTCCCTGATGCGCAGTCTCTAATAACCGCCCAACAGTGGTGGAATTCGTGTAGGAGTTGGAAGGTGTCCAAGTGCCGGGCATCCAAATGACGAGCAGTTGAGAACGAAGCTTCTTGACCGTGTTCAAAATTAGGGTTCTTCGTCCGCACTCTCTTGCACTGTCATTAAGGTCGGTCCATTGTCCATTCCTCTTCATTCCTTTGTCTTCACTCCTCTCTCGCGCTTCTCTCTCGTCCGTGTCTCTCCTCTTCTCTTCTCTTCTTTCCTCTCCTCTTCTCTTCTCTTCTCTTCTCTTCTCACAAGGATTTCTTCTGCTAGCAATAGAGTTCGTTTCCTATACTCGCATCTTCAGAGGAGGCTTTTGTCGGAGGAGACTTTTCGTCTACAGCTCCAGACTGTTGTCATCGGCTCCAGGTTATCTTCCGCAACCTTTTCGGGGTGCTATTTGTTGTTGTTGTGGTTTTGATTATCTTTGCGAAACCGCTTGGATTTCTTGCTCTGCTTGCTTTGATCGTCACTTTTTGTTGTTTTGTTGTTTTTGAGTATTGTTTGTCTGTCCTTCTGTCTATCTGTCTCTCCTGGCATGGGGGATGGCCAGAACAATAGCGGTTGAGACCCCAGATGTGTTTCGACGTTATGAGATCGTCTTATTGATTGTGCTGATAATCAGGCATTCTTCTGCGATAGAGTTTGCTTCAAATTGTAGGAGATCTGCAGATTAGGGATCGGCCTCATGCCAAGTTTGTGCTGCTTTTGTCCGTCTCCTAGAGGCAGAATCTTCACGACGATCCCTTAGATTCCACTTCTTTTTGTTTCCAGTTTCTTGTTTCTGCTACGAATTGACTGAAGGAAACGAATTGTGGGGCGTGCAGATTACGAGCACATCCAATTGGACCTATCCAATTTTGTGTTGGCGAGTTGCTTGAGTTTCTTTTGTAGGGCATGGCCACATATCAAGCGGTTGAGCCCACACCAATATCTAGTGACAGAGATGGTAGGAATTTCAGGAGAGTGGAGAATGACAGATTCTTTGCGGGAGGGGCAGAGGTGCTGTATAGTCCTAGGCTTACGGGAGAAGCTGCATTGCAGTCAAGCATGACTGGACGAGGCAGCTCTTCAGCACCTTCTGGAGATGTCCGCGTTATAGATCAGCAAGCAATGGGCTCAAGGCCGGCAGAATCTAGGAACCAACGGGCTGGAGCAAGGTCATCTAGATCCGAGGTATGGTTGTGAATCCACACTTAGGAGGACAATTGACTTCCTGAGATGTCTGAGAGTTAGGCTTCAGGATTGAGTTCTAGGCTAACGTGTTTTAAGGTGGGGGATATTGGCTTGAAGTCTGAGAATTCTGCCAAGTGAAATGTTAAAATTCAAACTTTGCAGCATGAGATTTTTCCTTTCCTAACCTGCACATTGCTGTGGATAGACAAGCAATGAGGGTCAGAGGATCTTTGTTTGGAACAAGAATTCCATTACCAGTTAGAATGATTCTATCAGGGTACTCACTTTTATTGTCAGATTGTTACAGGTAATTGCTGAGAGGTACTATTGTTGTGTAGGAAATTTTATGCATCACTGGGTTAATGCCTTCTGCTGAGTTGGATTACATTAATATCTTTGCAGGATCCTGAGCAGCTAAGAAACGAACCAGGGAATAGCAGCCACAGAGGCCTTGGCACCCGAAGAGATTGGAGGGGTGGATATCAAGGTAGAGGAGGTCAAAGGCCAGATGGTTTCACTGCTCACGAGCATTCAAGTCAAGTAGAAAATTCTGGACGACAAGAAGGTGGCTTTCAAGGAGAGGTAGATGGTCACAATGGACAAGAAAATGTGGCACAGTCAGGAGCTAACCGGCATAACTCTGAGCTTCAATCAAGCCAAAGTACATCAGGTGCCAATTTTAGGGTTGAAACTCCAGACCGCAGTGAAACACACCAGCACAATGTGCATAGAGATAATGGAAGACGAGGTGGCAGAGGTAGATCTGGTGGTCGAGCCCGAGGAGGGATTGACAGTGGAAATTGGAGGCGCATTAACCCCTTGAGCAATAGCGAGCATGCAGGAAATCCTGGTAGGACACCTAGAGTTAATCTGCGAGGGGAAGCAGGCCAGTACAAAGCTTTGAGCACTGATTTGAACAGAGAGGTGAAGCAGCAACAGTTTCAAAAAGCTTCTGGAGAGAAGGTTAATGTCCCCCAGCTTGTTCAAGAGCTTGAGGTTAAGCTTACAAAAGGGAAAGTGGAGTGTATGATATGCTATGATATAGTTGGAAGGAGCTCTCCAATATGGTCATGTGCAAGCTGCTTTTCCATTTTCCACTTGCCTTGCATCCGGAAATGGGCGCGCTCACCCACATCATCAGATCTCTCTGCTCCGGCATCTAGGAATGCTTTTGAAGGGAACTGGCGCTGCCCAGGATGCCAGGCAGTGCAGCTAATCAGTGCTGATGAACTTCACTACTATTGTTTTTGTGGGCAGATAGAGGAGCCTTCTTTAGACTATTACATCACCCCTCATAGCTGTGGTGGACCATGTCGTAAATTACTTGACCGAGGTAAGAATGGTCGTTGTAAGCACCACTGCACTATGCAATGTCACCCAGGTCCTTGCCCTCCATGTATGGCTCTAGCTCCCCCTCAATCTTGCCCTTGTGGGAAAAATACATTCATTCTGAAATGCTCTGAGCAAGACAAGGGGGCAAGCACTTGCTTGCAGCCATGTGGGCGGGCACTAGATTGTGGCCGCCATGTTTGCGACCAGCTTTGCCATGAGGGTGCCTGCAATCCATGTGAAGTTGTGGTCAGTGCAAAATGCTTTTGTGTTCGGCGGCAGGAAGGTATGCTGTGTGGGCAGCTTGATCCTCCTGGGGAGATGGACTGGTCCATGGGTGTATTTTCCTGTGAGTTGGATTGCGGAAGAGTGCTACCCTGTGGGCAGCATCATTGCCTGGAAAAATGTCATCCAGGCTCTTGCGGGGAGTGCATGCTCTCACCCTCAGTGATATGCACCTGTCCATGTGGGAAGAAAACAGTGGCTGAATTGCTAGGACCAGGTGTTTCAAGACGTAATTGCACTGACCCAGTCCCTACTTGTCTGGAAGCATGTGGGAAACTACTCCCATGTCAGAAGCATTTTTGCCAGAAACGATGCCACACTGGCCCTTGCCCACCTTGTGAAATTCCTGTGGAGCAGAAGTGTCGGTGTGGAGCCTCAGCTCGAACTGTTGCCTGTCATATTGCTGTCCATAAAGGCAAAGATGAAGACAAGCTAGAAGACAGTGACAAATTATTATTCCTCTGTGACAGGAAGTGTGGAAAGAAGAAAAATTGTGGCCGGCACCGTTGCAGTGAAAGGTCAGTATTTGACTCCCAATTCAATTGCAGGCTGAAAACTATCAAGGTGAAACAGGATAGCATTAAAGGAGATGATATGTGTAGGTCCAGTTATAACGATTTCTGTATGCTGATGTGTTATGCCATTCAGTGAGTTTTTGCTACTTCTACCCTGCAGCAGGCTTCTATCTGTCTGCAGTCTTTTTGGTGCTCAGTTCTGCACAGATGGGACATTGTATGTGTGTTTGTTGGAGCCCCCTCCTTTTCAGATATTTTATATGCATCTTTTCTCTGTACCAATACATGCAGGAACAGACCAATAGTAATTGAAAAAATTAGTAATTATCTGAGTTGAGAAGGTATGAGCACAGGGATGTTCAGTGTTCCTGACTCAGTTCCAAGATCAGATTTTACTGGGTTTGTTTAGAACTTCTGTGCATGATTTGAGTTTGATTTTGCTTTTGATCTGCAGACCTGGATAAATTGAGGAGAGAAGCCTTGGACTGAAATGGATGTATGTAACGGTCTGTGTCCTGACAGGTGTTGCTCAGGGGCTAATGAAGAGGTGCAAGTGGAACAGTCAGACAGTGAGAACTCACATCTATGCACTCTTCCATGTGGCAAGCGGCTTCGTTGCAAACAACATGACTGCCATGCATTGTGTCATGCTGGCCACTGCCCACCATGCCTGGAAACAACTTTTACAGAACTGTCATGTGCCTGTGGTCAAACCGCAATCCCTCCACCGGTTCCATGTGGAACGCCCCTCCCGTCTTGTCAATATCCCTGTTCAGTTCCACAGGTATGTTTCTGATAGTTTGCTCTCATCTCTTTCTCTTGGCTACATCTCTCTTGTTCAGTTCTCAATGGTGTGGAACCAGCTAACATTTTCGCATTTTGGGCAGGTATGTGGCCATGAAGTGACCCACCTCTGTCATTTTGGGGACTGTCCCCCTTGCACGGTGCCAGTAGCAAAAGAATGTGTTGGAAATCATGTTGTACTTCGGGGTGTCCCTTGTGGCTCCCGGGATATCAAGTGCAACAAGCTCTGTGGGAAAACTAGACAATGTGGTCTTCATGCTTGTGCCAGAACCTGCCATGTGGGACCATGTGATGTAGAAGCAGAGACTGTTGGCCAAAAGCAAATCTCATGTAACCAGCCCTGTGGAGCCCCTCGACGGGATTGTCCTCACACATGCAGTGCAATTTGTCACCCAGCATCTGCATGTCCAGAAATCCCCTGCAAGTTGACAGTGTCAATAAACTGCATCTGTGGGCGGCTAACAGCTGAAGTTCCATGTGACTCAGGAGGCCCTGGGAACCATGGTTTGTCAGAGTCTGCAACTATGGCATTGTCAAGGCTGGCAGTTCCACTCCAGCCCTTGGAAGGAAGACAGCGAGAAAGAGTGCCTCTTGGGCGGCGGAAACTGGCCTGTGACGAAGAGTGTGCAAAGCTTGAGAAGAAGCGTCTTCTTGCTGATGCCTTCAGTGCAACTGCCCCTGGAGAAGTGGGTCCTGGCCTTGAAGGTGGAATTGTTGGGTCTGAAATGCTCATGGAAATTGCTAGAAGGGATCCTCAGTGGGTTGCATCAATTGAAGATCGTTTTAAGTATCTTCTTCTTGGTCCAAAGAATGGACCTGGGGCTAGCCTCCGGCTTCATGTCTTCTGTGCTTTGGCAATTGAAAGGAGGGAAGCAATTCATTTAATGGGAGAGCGATGGGGATTAACTGTCACAGGATTTGGCCGTGAGCCTCGACGGTTTGTTGTTGCGCATGTGACAACAAAATCAAAACTCCCAGCAAGGTCTCTTTTCTCCAAGGGACCTGTGCTTCCATTGGCAGGGCAGGCTCGACAACCTCCATTTGATCCATTGATAGATATGGATCCTGGGCTTGTTGTGGCACTCCTTGATCTTCCCCGAGATGCTGATGTGAGTACATTAGTTCTTCGATTTGGTGGGGAGTGTGAACTTGTCTGGCTGAATGACAGAAATGCCCTTGCAATCTTCAGTGATGCTGCCCGGGCTGCCACTGCCTTACGACGGGTGGATCATTCTTCAGTTTATCGAGGTGCTGCCGGGATGCCTCCACCCAGAGGATCATCTGTACTCCGTGGTGGATTGCATGCAACATTGACGGCAGGTGCAAAGCCACCATTGTTATCAAAGGGTATGCAGGACTCCAATTGGGTTGAAGATGCCTGGAGTGATGAGCAAAGAAGCTTAAAGCAGGAGATGGGAGCGTGGCAGCGCAATGCTCCTCCCATAACAACCAAGAATCCCTGGGCTACCCTAGGGCAGGTTAATCATCAGTCTGAAGGTAGTTCTTCATCATCAAATTTGCCTCTGCCAGCTTCATCTTCTGAAGCTCCGAGTGTCAAAAATAGGGCTAGCGGTGCAGGTGTAGTAGGGAGTAAACAGGCAGGTATCAGCTCTTCAGCAACCATTCTGCAGTCGCAAACATTGGATGGCAGTGATGATGATTGGGAGAAGGCATTGGAAGAGGGAGGCCTCTAAGGGTGTTACATATTATGACCCTTTTCTGTTGCAACTGCTACTTGTCTGAAGCCCAATTTGATCTGTATGACTTCCAGTCAGGAACTGCCTGGAACTTTTGAGGATGGAGAAAATTCATTTTACTTGTATGTGTCACAACTACTGTTGTCCACTATTTATGTGCATGTGCAATTAATGATGGAAATCATAGGTTAGAGCTTGGTAGACTGAACTGCAGAGTTTGAGGTCCAGTTCTCAAGCATGATTAGCCTGAAAGATAGCTGGAATGCACTTGGAATAATGAGTTGGTCCAAATGCAAATATCACACAGGAAATACAGCATGGAGTTTTGGCACACAATCACTTTAGTTCTGTTTGTGTGGATCTGTGATTATTATCTATCTGTTTGTGTGAGTTTTACAAGCAAGAACTTTTTTGTTGCTTGTGGAAGTTGCAAAATGTTATTATCCATGTCTTTCCTTTCTTGTCAAATTCTTCAAGCCTTCACTGGAATTGGGCAGGACGAGAGAGAATAGCAGTTGAAGGTAAAGCACAGTGCGAAATGCAGCAAGCCATTCAAGCTCTTCAGATTCTGAGTCTGTCTGAGTCTGAATGTCTGAGTCATTCAGACTTGCCTTCAGACCTATCCTTTTCACTACCTACCTACTTGAGCTCAATTTATCAACTCTGCCTACCTGGTGTTTGTTTTTTGGTTTCCTTGCCACAATTGAGATGAATGTCACTCATCATGTGTTCTCTCCGCTTGTGTAGTACAAATTATTTTACAAATGATTTCAGTTATCTTTACAAATGTAAAAATACTTTGCACACAGCTCCCTTCACAAGTATATCATTACTGAAGACAAAATTAATCAAGTTTCAACACATGCATTCAAGGATTTAAAACAAAAATAAAAATGTATTTCAATTTTGTGATGTAGCCAAACTGGTGATCATCCGTAATTAGATTTAGCCAAATTTGGCTATAGACCAGATATGGAGGTAGAAAACAAATTAAGATTCATTTTATGTTTTGGCTACCTGCTGGAGCCTGTTGTAGACATCTGGTGATAAAATAGATGTTTTGTTTGGGAAATCTGGCGAAATTAGGGCCTTTTTTCTTTCCCACAAAAAATCCTTTGTATGTGTCAAAATCATAGTTTTCAGCTTGTAAATGTGGGAAAATTCACCCCCCAAAAAAAAACACTGATGCATTTGTATTCAAATATCTTCATACTCAAACCCAAAAAACTCGCACTATTGGTTCTTCCAAAAGCTGCTAAGCACACCACCAAGGGTTCTTGATTCAGTTCGTTTCATCTTTCTCAGGTCCATCTTCTTATAGTTTTTTGTTGGACATATGTAACACCATGTTTCCATAGAACTCTAGGATTGTTAGCAATTTGTGAGGATAGTTACACAATCCTTTACCAACAATATCACATAAGTGTTTTTTTTCTTTTTTACTTTCAATTTTGTAATGTAGCATAGCATGCCTTGCAATCATCCACAACAAAATTTTACTCAAATCCGGCTTTAAAAAAAGATATGAAAGGAAAACAATTTAAGCATTCTTCTATGTTGTTGGTGATGTGCTAGAACCTATGGTAGGATTTAGCGATATTTTAATAAGGAATTTCTATATTTGATGAGCAGAAAAAGAATTGGAAAAACTCATTTTTAGCTTTTTGAAAAAAATAAATCACTGCATGGCGAAAAATTCACCAAGAAAATAACACTGAATAAGATTGATATGCAACTTTTACCTGCTAATTTTGAGGAAGAACAACTCTGAAACTTACACAACAACAAGAGCATGAGTTCAGAATTGTGAAGCAAAGGATTATCACTTGAAGAAAATTCTAGTGACCAGAAGAATTGGTATACATTGATGATTTTTTGGAATCTATTGTATGGTCATCCATATGTAAATTCCAAAGACAATTCATATCTACATCATTTTCCTTTCCTAATAATTATCTCCTTTCCTACTTTATTAATAATTACTTCTATTCTAACTATTATCTCATTTTTTTCTTAATAACTTCCTCACTCCTTTCCCCTGCCCACCAACACCAACATGTATAGGAAATTAGCACAAATTAGCAAAAGACAAATTAGCACGTGTCTTTTCATGTTCATGATATTTATATTAATTCAAATTAAATTAAAATTGAGATTGACATCAATAAAAATGAACTATTGAAAACCATATGGGAACATAGCTAGAGAGAAAAAATAGTTGATTGTAACTAGTAATATGAAGTAGTGTGGAGCCCAAGTATGATATTGAGCTTCACCTTGGGTTCATGATTGTTCTTGCAATGATTTCAAGTAGAGTTTTTCTTTTTGTTTTGGAAAAATATGACATTTGGCTATCATTTCAACCCTTTTGATGCTAGGTTGGTCACTAGTTGGAATGAGTTGAAGTCCAATAATTTTTATTTTTTCTAAAAGTCATTTTTTTCTATAGATTAAGGGGAAATGGAGTTTAATTAGGCAATGAAGATTTTTTCGAGGTGGTTATTTCTAGCTACAAGGATAAGATAGTTGTAGGTTTTTTGGCTCTTGCCAATCCTCAAAAATCTAAACACCTTTCTACTAAATCATGGAAACTATAAGACCTTAACCACAATGTTCATTGTTCAATATTAATGCAACAAACCACAATGCATGTGCATGTAAGTTGTAACACAAGTTCCACAAATTGGAAGCAAACGAAAATAGTCACTTGTGAGTGAACTTTTTAAATTGCCCATTGTAGCACAAGTATCCTACAAAACAAGGCTAGTTAAATACAAAATCACTATCAAGCTATCACAATAGAATAATAACTTGGAAACTTGAGATATAAATAAAAACTGGTATCCATTTGGGATCAATAATTTCACTTACATAGAAAACTAGCCAACAATTGGAACTTGCAATGCTGCCAAATACTTATTAAGCTAAGATTGGAAAGCTTTAAACCTAAGCTCCCACACCATATTGAAGACATTTTGCACACCATTGTTTGTATGCTTTTGCATAAAGAAAATTATGCAAGTTATAAAACTTTTGGGAAAACATTTTAACCACTAAACCCAAGTTGGTAGTGAGTTACTTGTGCAACTCGGATTTGCAAAATGCAAAAAAATTGAAACAATGTTCACCTTCTACACTACTAATGACTTGTACCATGAAAATCTTAGCCAACATGAAGTACTTTGGAGAAAAACATGTAAACACTTTGGATGTTGAAAGAATGCACCAAAGGTGCATCAAAGGATTTACATCAAGTGGCTTAGCCATGGACATGCATTTAATTTCATTTGAATGTCAATGGAAGCTATTGACAAAACTTAGGCACCCATGCATCAATGTTGCTCAACTGTCTGGGGGTGGCAAAAGGTTGTTTTAATTACATTCAAGTGCTTGCAAAAACTTTCTTTGGCATTGGATTGTAACCAATATTGTGGGTATACCACACCTAATTATCCATCATGCCATGAGTAAGGCATCTCCTTTGCAATTTTGATGTAACAAGGCAATCAATAACCCTTACAACCCACATCCATTTTTTGGTTCATTTCAATGCAAATTAAAGTAGAAAAAATAAAAATAAACATGAAATACAAGGGGGTTAAGGTTTTAAGTTAAACTTGCACATTTTGCTTCCACCTATGTGATGGCTATAACATAATCATCTTTCATCACATATGAAACTTCATGAGTTTGTAAATTAAAATGATTATCCCAAATGTGTTGTTAATTCACATCAAATGTCAAATGTTCCACACATGTGTTCAAATCTATGATCCAACGCATGACTATAGAATCATGTTTAACATATAATAGAAACTTGTAAACATCAAATGCATTAGATTTGAACCTTGTGTTTAGGTTTGAATATAATTCATAGACTTCCCCTTGACATACTTTTGTTAGTATCACAAAATCACAAATGAAAACATCCAACAACTAGTCGAATTTAGTCAAGTTGTGGATTGATTGTAGCAATGGGAGAATAAAAGTAAGCCCTAATAAAACACATCACAAACAAGATCAAGTTTTACCTTTTTCTTGTCATTGGTAAGACCATCAATGGCCATCTTCATCAACAAAGTTCAATATTCGTCCTAACATGTTAGGTAGTGGAAAATATAAATATGCAATAGGTTTTGACATTCTTCAAAATCTTGACACCTTTTGTTTCAATAAGCTTTACAAGCTTTGTAAATTTTAAATGCCTCTTAAAGCTTTTGGATTTTTTTTTTGGTAGAAGGCCTAAAATAAATGAAAATTATGGTGGCCATTGAGAAATGTGACAAAGTTTGAATGGCAAAATTGGTTTTATGAGCCATGCAATGAATCCCCATGGAATGTGGAGTCCAGCCATTCAAAGTTTATTGAATAACACCTAACCTAGAGCCTTGGAAAATAAAAATCCCATTAGCACCAATGTCACAAGCCTTTGCCAATCAAATCTTTTGTGAGATCTCCTTCATGCATCAAGGCTTGCATAAGGACTTGAGTAAGATTATGTGCACCTAATCTAGCCACCATGCATTCAAAGGACAAGAGGATTCATATTTGCAACCAATTTTGAACCACATAAACATGAATTAACAACCAAATTTGGTTGTCAATTGTATTGATCTCATCACAAGTGACAAATAATCAGCTACACCAACAATAGATTTTGTGGCTTCCAAAATAATGCCATGCAATAATGCATATGCAATAATTTAGTTAGGAGTATTTGCACAATGCATTTTGGATTTTCCTCAAGATTCAAAAACTCAAACAAATCCTTTTGAGCCTTATATTCAAATGTTGGCTTGCCATGTTTAAGTGTGTGGAACAATGTATCAAATTGAACCAATTTTCTACGCTTTTAACCAACCAAACCATTAGTAACTTGTTGTTAAGGGGGTAGGATGATTATGTGATTTTGGATGAACAAGGCAGTTAGGATAGGGACTAATAAGGGAACTTTGTTAGTTTGAATTTGGAATTCTTGTTGTTTTGATTATGATGATGTGACTTGGGATAGTTCAAAAGGTTAAAGTTCTAAAGAATAGGAAAGAGGATGAGACATGGAGTTTAGAGAAGAGTAGGAGGAGGTATAGGTACTTGTAGTAGAAAACCACAAACTCTATTTTGATATAACATAGATTTTAAGTGTTGTTTTGGATTTTTTTTGAACAAAACATGGGATTATGCTATAATTTGGATTCATGTTTTGAGTAATATAGAGAAGCACATACTTCTACAATGAATTCTATGTTCATCTTTGTGTGAATTTTTTGTAGTATCAAATTATGATGAAATGAATTGTAACCTTGTTTCTAGAGTTTTTTACAATGTATTTTAAAATGCAGATTCTAGTCATATGCAATAACCATGAATTTGATGTTGGAATGAATGGTAGTGTTAAGTTTGTTGAAACTTAAGACATGAATAGTGAACATATGCATGTGAAATGCAAATCTATTGTTACAATAATGTGAAATATTTTGCAAGAATTTAAATTTCATTTATACCATTTGGCGACCATCTTGTGGGGAATTTTTTTCTATTCTTTCTTTTAGTAATGGGAAGGTTTTTTTACAAATTTTGTTATATAATGTAGTTGAGAGTGTTCAAATGAGTAGTGGTTTTTTTTTCAATTTAGAATTTTAAAGGGTATGTTAGAAAATATTAGAGGTCTATGCAGTTGATGTCATGAAGATTATAGAATGATCTACAGAATTTTAAAAAGAAGAATTGTGAAACAAGATGAATCAGATGATGATTTGGAATTTATAATTAGACTTGACTTGGAGGCAAATTAGTAAGTTTTGAAAATGGAGAGGAGTGTGCAGGGCTTACAGAAACCCCATATCAGAATTTGATGATGGATAGATGAATTTTGAGAACAAAGGAAAAGCCTATGGGGCATGTGTTGTTTCTACCACAAGAAGTGGTACAACGAGATGTATGGATTGGGGGTCTTCAAAAAAGGCATAGATCCATATGATGATCTCCATGGAGAAAGATGTAGTCAACTATTCATCCAAATGAACATATGTAGTATACTTTTCAACCGCAATCTGTGGTTCAGAGTTGTAGAGATCAAGACAAAGTAGGGATTTCTATAGTACTTGATCAACCACAGGAAATTTCAAGTTTAAAGTCGGTGACTAGTTGAGGGAGGGATGTTACATGAGGTATACAACCTAGGTTTGTGTATCAATCTGCATCTCTAGATTACTATGAACCAATGGAACACTAGGAGGTGGATGAAAACACCAATGTTGATGTGTTTGGGGAGATTAAGGAAAATACCCAAGATCATTTGAGTATTTAGAAGCACATGTGAATGCGTTGGATGAAATATTGTAGTCATGGTCACATCAAGGGAATCCAAAGTTGGATCAAACAAGGTACATAGGCAAAACATGACATCATGAATATGTGGATTCAGAGATGATCAAGTTACTTTCAAGGGTCTGTGCATTCTGTGAGGAAGAAGGACATGCAATCATGGATTGTCCTTCTATGTTTTTTCACATTAGAACAAATATTACTAAGCTTGTGGAGTTACATAATGTGGCATGAACATTAATGGATCAACCATAATAACAAAAATTAAAAATTCTTGTAGTCCATAATAGATTTAGAGGCATGGAATTGGGAAGCCAATTGGGACCACAGAGTTGATAGATTCGTCCATTTATTCAGACCAGGAGTAGAAAACCAAAAAGGTATTCACATCCACATACTGCACCACAATGGATACTAATGGGTAACCACATATTAGAACATCGTTGATCTCGCATCAACACAACTCCACCAATAGTGTTAGAATCGGTAGTTTTTGAAACCCGAAAACAACATGTTGGAATAGGAGTTATTCAATCACTTGATGCAAGTATAACAACCATAGAAGTGGTAATGGTTGTTGTGCCCAACATAGATGTTGTCAAAAGGGGAGTACTAATTGGATTTGTAGCAAAATTGGGTAGTGGATAAAGTGGAGTTTCGATAGTAAGGAATTTGAGTCAAAGTTTGGTACTTCCAACACCTACTACTCGAGTTGCCCGCACACCTCAAATGGTGTTTACTAATCTGATAACGATTATTCATGTGAATAGGACTGTAAATCAACCATTGATGAGTTCAATGGCTGTTGAAAGGTACAAAAGTGTAGATGCTATGAATCCAAGAAGAGGATACTAAGAACCATCTCCTGTAACTACACCAATTCTTCATGATCACATAGATGGCCATTATGTTAAGCCAAACAAGGCAACTTTTAAGTATTTTGATTTCAAAAAAGATGTTAATCTACATGTTCATGTTAAAGTGTTCAATTCTGTAGTAAAAGTAAATGTAGAAACTTTTGAAGAGTATATCATCAATGCATTTAGCTATACACTAAAAGACATGACATTGGGTTGGTGCCATAATTACATGTTAAAATTTCCTGATTATACTTTTTCAGAACTTACACAAGCATTTTGCAAACGTCATCAAAAGACTCATAATGACAAGTAATTATACATGGAGCTAAAGAACATGAAGTAGGAGGAAACTTAGAGGGTGGAGGTTTACTATAAGCGGATTTAGAAGTTGGTTCATGGTTTACAAGTACTAACCAAATAATTTTTTTAAATTATTATGTTTAGAACGGGTTTGTAATCATACCTCAAAATTGCAATTGTAGGGATGAAGCGGTCAACACTACAACATAAGGAAGCAGCAATGTTGTTGAAAAAAATATGACTATTACAAAAGTAAGGAGTGCACTATCAATACCACATAGTATCAAATAGGCAATACTAGCAGAAACACAAAGTAATACAAGGAATAATGACAAACATTGCACAAATTGTGGGATGGCAAATCACAATGTGGAGACATGTAGAAAGAAAAAATAGCAAACCATGGTGGCAACCATAGAGGTAGCACAACCAAGTTAAAAAACATAGAAGACATCTTCATATGCATGTCACATCTGTGGTTTGAATGGACATAAAATGACAAATTGTCCAAAGATTGCTGAGATGCAAAAAATGTTTCATGGGAAATCTATGACAATAGTAGAGGTTCAACATGTTGTTGAAACACAAACAATCATCACGAATGTGAATGTGGTGGATGTTAATGTCATCATAAGACATAATGTAATTGAAGAACAAGTATTCAAGGATAGAGAACCAAGGAAAGAAAAGATTGTTGTTGACTGGGAGAAAGAAGAGCAATTGAAATAATCAATGGTGGAAATAATTCAATAGATTCAAAAAACATAAACCCAAATAAAAGGGCCATCCACATCCATGGAGGGATGGAACACAACCTGGCCAAGTATGCCAAATATATTATTTTTGTGGACACATAGAAATTTTAGGAAGTAGTGAATTCACAAGAAAACCTGATCATAGTAGAAGAGATTTTTTTAGACATTGGTAAGCAAATGCTAGAAACAAGTTATCCTTTGAACTTAGGACAATTACTTCAAATAGCTCTTGAACTAAAGATATATCTTTGGCAAAACCTAAAACTATAAAAAATTTAGAATGTAAGTAAAGCAACCATAGATAAATAAGTTGGTTCTTTAGTATTAAAAGTAGGGACAATTGTTGTAGCAATAGATAATCATATGACAATTATCCAAATATAGATTGGGAAAAATATAATAAAGGATGTGTTGCTGGATGGAGGTTTTGGAATAATGTTATCATAGAATAGTTGAGATTGAGGATGCAATTTCCAAAGCCTAAACCTACACCATATAATTTGAGGATGGTAGATCAAACAACCACAAAACCAATGGGGTTGATCAAAGATCTGAAGATATATATATGTTCATGGCATTCTTTACATAATTACATTGTTGCAACCCTAGCTTTGGGCTCACGACCAAGGCAAAGGGGTTGCAAGGTGGCGGGCCAAGAGGAAGGAAGTCCAGGAGTCAAGTCAAAGGCATTGCAAGGGTGCGGGCCAAGAGGAAGCCAGGGAGTCACATCACATACTCCCGGGAGTGTAAGAAAGTGTGAGGGAGTGTGAAGGAGTGAACACTCACACTCCCAAGACAACTCCCACTTTGGGAGATGGAGTCCCGATGGACTTCCAAAACTTCAAAGAGCGATTTGAGGAGTCAAAACTCAATGGCTTGTGGCGTTTTTTATATCATTGGAAAGCTCTTAAAACCTAAATGTCTAAAATGGGCTCGCATTGCTCATTCAGACATCTGAAACACAAGTTATGGCCAAAAGAAGGGCCGGAAGTCAAATTGCAAATTTGACTCCCGACCAGAAAAAGTCGGGAATCGACCCGATTTATTTGTTTGTAGACGACGTGCGACATACCGTTGGAAAGCTTTCGACGAGAGCTACAACTTTGCTTTAGATCGCACCTCAATCGGAGGTTTGATCGCAAAGTTATGGGGCTCCAAAATCATGGGAGTCCCAGTTGGCGGGATTTCGGGATTCCCACTCGGGAATCCCGGGAGAGAAAAACCATTTGGATGTAGGCTCCATGGCTAGCCACAGAGTATACTATAAGGGGGAAGGTGGTGGCTTCCCCCAAGTCCGGGCCGTGGT
>Ga0209611_10001202_pt1 | contig 43224 bp, 12 predicted proteins | sample S1TSphgellanicum_3_FD_187693 | JGI IMG/M metagenome (GOLD analysis project Ga0209611, IMG submission 187693) | Host-associated microbial communities from peat moss isolated from Minnesota, USA - S1T2_Fc - Sphagnum magellanicum MG (SPAdes) (version 2) | ecosystem: Host-associated > Plants > Peat... | reverse complement strand
GAAAGGTCTCGACGAGATCTACAACTTTGCTTCAGACAGCGTCGTCATCGGAGGTCTGCTCCGAAAGTTATGCGCGTTCAAAGTCCCGGGAGTCCCGCTGGGCGGGATTTCGGGACTCCCGCGCGGCTACAAAAGGTGTGCAAAGAGTTTTGCCAAAGGTTGTTATTTAATCTAAGTTGTTAATGATTGTGCCAAAAAGGAAACTAAAATTGATTCATGTGCACTTTCATGCATGTAGGCCACACCGCAAGAGATGTTACCTTAATTAATTAAGATGGCATGACTAATTGAGGGTGTAGCTAAATTGCAGCTGGATGCAATAGTTGGGGTACCTTCTTCTACCTTGAAATTATGTCACTCAAGACCATACCATTTTTTGTGGTAGGGCTTGGATGAAATATTTTTTTGATTTTCAATTGTAATTTGTATAAGTTGACAAGTTATTTTGTGGTGTTGTCAGGATTTGGTTGTGACATACAAAGCGATGGCCCGCCAACCTATTCAACCCCACTAGAAAATGCTATGAAACCAGTTGGAGAATGCCGATCCAAAGGATTGGAAAGTGAAATCATTAACTTGGTGGCAAACTAAGTGCATTGTGTTTACAAGTGAAGGAATTGTAGAAGATACTTATGGCTGATTAAACAAGCATGGGATCCCTAAAGTTCAAAAGTGAGGGGCTTGAATTACACATGAAAGAGGTGCCTATTGTTGAAGCAAACTAGACAAGCATCGGATCCCCAAAGTTTGAAAGTGAGGGGCTTGAATTACACATGAAAAAGGCCTATTATCGAAGCAATTGCAAAGCTCTGTTCATGTGTTAGGGATGTCCTCCCCTCGTGATATTGAAAAAATGTTAGGAGGAGCCCTTCCCAAGGATACTGTACAAGAGGCCATGGAGACACACAAACCATTTGGGTCCTCTGTGTTTGTGTCTACTAAACCCGTTAATGTTGCTCCAAAGCTAAGGTCAACTGAAATCCAAATAGCAATTGTTGCTAGCCATGTTGAAGAGAGCACTCCATCGTGTAAGAAGTTAGGTCAAGCTATTGGATTTCTCACAAATGGAACCCATGTCACACCAAATAATGACACTTTCCCAAAGCTCCAACAAGGTGGAAATTGCTAAACAAAAATCCCCTTCCATGTAACATGGGACTTCATGTGTGAATGTAAGGTCCAATTTGAGTTCATGAAAGGTGAAGTTGAAGTTCATTTTATGAAAGATGAAGCTTCTTAGCGACAATTATAAATGAAGCCACTTAGAATTGTAGTCCTCCAAAATAATATTAATAAATAGGCATACCTATTCATTTTGCCCTAAACAACTCACTATCATCCATCTTGCCATTTTTTTGGGAACCCATGTCGACGCTCGGAGAGTTTTGTATTAAATATATGTGTGTAATATATGTCACTTTTTCAACAAAAGCTTGGGAATTTTTAATTTTTTTTTGAGATTTTATTGCAATATCAACTAGATTTGATGTTTTGTTTACATTTGTCACCACCTTTTCAACCTCACAAATTTGGAAAAAAAACCATTACAATGATTAATAATTTATTTAGTGCAATTTTGAAGAAAATATGGCCATGTTTTTTTTAATATGTTTGCTGCCACTTTTTGACCTCACAAATGTTTCCCAATATAAAAAAATTGTGAGTCTTGCCTTTGATGTTTTGTTTGGTGCTATTTTTTTTTTTCACAAAATTTATCATTGCTTTGGCAAGGAATTGGGGAATTTTTGCATGTTCATGAGATTTCAATGCAATTTTGACCAAATTTATTTGTTTTCCTTACATTTGTACCCAACTTTTTGACATCTCAAATTTGAAAATAAAAAACCTTGTTAGTATTGTTTTAAATTTTTCAATGCCATCTTAATATTATTTTTTATAAAAACAATTGTTGCCACCTTTTCAACCTCACAAAAGTTCCCAAAAAAATAATTCAACTTTCTAACTTTTCTTTATGGGCAAGGCCTTTTGTCAATTTGGTGACAAATTTTGTCATTTGAAAAAAGTTAAAAAAAATTTCTTGGGCTTCTAAGAGTTTAATAATGCAAATTTGACCAAATTTGCTATTTTTAAAAATGTTAGTTGTTAACTTGTCAACCTCAAAAATTTGGAGACACGAAACCTTGTTGTAGTTGTGTTGAATGTTTTTTGGTCACATTTGTGTTGTAGCCCAAGTGGGGATGATCCATAAGAAAACTTAAGGCCACTTTATATAGATGAAGGTCTAATGTCTAATGAAATAGAACAATCCTTTGGATGAAAGCAATAAATTGGACTCATGGCCTTTAGGCAAGGATCTAAGACCAAAAAATGGCAAATTGAGGCTAAAATTACATAGCACCATTTTGAAGGGAAATCCATCAATTTGGACCAATGTTGTACAAATATATCTTTTACCTAAATATACCTGTCAGGTATGGATAGGGTATCCTTCACTTTAACTAGTTTCTTAAAACTAGTGTACCTTAATGAAATGGATACATGGAAAGTATATATATATGAAAAAGATATATCCTATTGATATCATTGAATATATGTTAAATATACCCTCACCTTAAAATATATCAAAAATAATATACCAACACAACCCTGGTTCAGACCCCAAAAAAAAAAGGTTAAAAAGGATAGGTCAAGATTCAACTTCAGAACCAAGATGCAAGCTTAGGGTCCAAGGGAAGGTTCAACTCAAGAATTCAATATGCTTTAGATGAGTCCAAATTGGTTCCTATGAATTTGGACCCTACACTCAAAATAACCTTCAGAACACCACACTTTGTCCCATATCCATGGCCCAAAAATATAGGCTTGTATTATATATACTTGAGTTAAAAGGAAGTATTTACACACTATCTTATTTGAAAACATTAAACACATTGAATCTTTGAAAAGGGCTAATCAAAGTGGCAAATTACAAAAAAGAACATTGAACTTGAAGATACCTAATGGGCATCATGGTACCCTCCAAGTATTAGAGTAAAAAGCTTAAAAGTAATGTGAGCATTTCAAAAGGCAAAATTCATGCCCCAAAAAAGGAAAAGTGTTTCCTTTTAGTAGAGGAGTTATTATGTCTGGTAATGTGCAGAGCAATAATGTGACCACCCCTTTGGCTTAGCAAGAATGGGAGAATTTTAAGCAAAGGATATTGATAAAGTAAGTTGTTATTGGGAACACCTTAAAGGAACATCATGGGAAGCCCAATGGGGTCCTAAGAACACATTAGAACACATGAATTAAGAAATTCCATCATTGGGTCTTTCCCACAGGAGAAAAAAAGACGAGCCCTACTAGGCCTCTATTCAATGGTCTCATGCTACATGAAAATTCTATTCTTAAACATGGTTGCTACCAATGTTGTCCGGTTTTTCCTTTTTCAAAAAACCTTTGGTCCGGTTTTAACATTTTGAAATTTATGTTTTGGTTATCTGATTACAGGTTTGAGTCAGGTTCTTCCAAAATTTGAACCCTTGGATTCCAGTTCTATCACATTTTTCCAAATTCAAGAACCTTCGAACTGAACTTTTGAACCAAGTTTGGTTCCATGTACACATTACATATTCCCCAATGTTAAAGATTATGTGAGTATAAAATTTTACGATAGATTAAAATAGGGGTCTATGTAAATGAAGAGTTGAACAACCAATTATAATTAATAATTAATTATAAAGTTCAGCCTACTTATTGACTTTTGAAAAAAGTCAATTTTTTTACATGTATATCCTTACCCTATTTTCAAAGATATTTTTTCATGATTCTAGTTTAAGATCTAACAAAACATTTTTTTCATGGTTTGGTTCTTGTGCTCGTTCCAACAATTTGATGTCAACTTGAGTCCGAGTTATAAGATCTTGACCTTGAACAACAAATTTTTACCCTTCAAATCAGATACCCTCACAACACTGGTTGCTACCATTATTTGACCTTAGATAATACGCTTTATACAAAACACACCCATATTTTTTCAATTGACCTATTTCTATTTCTATTCATTGGCTCAACTCTAGATTTTTATTTGTTGGCTCATCCATCACACATGAAAAAAATTGGAATTTGAAAGGTTTTTCAAAATAACTACCATTTCTATGTGGAGATGGAGTTCATTGTCGCAATCCTAGCCTTGGGCTCGCAACCAAGGCAAGGGCTTGTAAAGGTGTGGGCCAAGAATGGGCCCGAAAGTCATATATCATGCTCCCAGAAGTGCAAAAGAGTGTGAGGGAATGAACCCTCACACTCCTAAGTGAACTCCCATTTTGGGAGTTGGAGTCTCGGTGGACACCCAAATTTTTAAAAAGTGATTGCAGGGGACAAAACTCGTTGGATTGAAAAGTTCTTTATATCATTAAAAAGATCTTGGAACTTAGATGTTTGAAATGGGCTCGCATGACCCATTTGGACACCTAAAACACAAGTTATTGCCAAAAGAAAGGCCAGGAGTCAAATTGGCAATTTTACTCCCAACCACTAATAGTTGGGAATCACCCCGATTTCTTTATGTGCAAGTGACTTACAATATACTATTAGAAAGCTTTTGACAAGGGCTACAACTTTTCTTTAAACCTCATTTCGATTGGAGGTCTGCACACAAAGTTATGGGTCCCCAAAGTCGCGAAAGTCCCAAGTTTGGGAATTTCGGGACTCCCACTTGGGAGTCCCGAAACAAAATGCCATTTGGATGTGGGCCTCATGAAGAGGCACAAAGTATAATATAAGGGGGAAGGTGGTGGTTTCTTCCAAATTCGAACCGTGGTGAATCTTCTAAGTTTGAGTTTGCCCGTGGCTCGTCCTAGCATCAAAAGTGCTTTAACTATGCACTAACCAACTTGTTGTTTGGTTTTGTGTAGGTCCATGTGAGTGATTAGTTGCTTGTCATTCTTCCTAGTCCCATCCTGGAGCTCCAACACACCCTTCTACCCCCAAAGTGTTGTGGCCCAGGGAGCGTGCCCCAACTCCTTATTCTTTCGTTGTTTCCACCTTAGACTCATATTTGAGTTTATAAAGGGGGTTGGGAGCGCATCATCCATTGCCTTCAACCTCTATATCCTCAAGTTGTTTCATCAATAACTTTTCAAATATACCAATAACTAGGCATGAAACATTATGGTTTGGGAAATCTCAACATGACAAAACAAAACAAACTACTTTGCTTCATAGATAAATAGTTGGGCCAAGGGGGAGGAACTCTATACTTCAAAATAAAACCTTTTATTTTGGGGAGCTTCTATAATTCTAGTTTTTTTAAATTTTTTTATGGGCCAATCAAATTGGCTCATTTGCAAAAAGAAAGAAACTTGAACTTGGGAAGCACCCCCATCTAATAAATGTTAATCACACAAACACCACATGATTATTTATCCATTCACCATGTAATGTTTGGATTGAATTAGTGTTAAAAAAACTAAAGAGCTATTGCTAGTTAGTTCTGTTTTTTCTATTGGAATTTTTTTGCCAAAATTTGACTTGAAATATATGATTTATATGATGCGCTCCTAAATCACGGGGCGAAACCCACTTGAGGGTTCACAAAGTCAAGTTGCGGAAATTGTGACTTAGCGGCATGCTCCTGGTTTCCAACTCTAAAAAGGGGTAGAGGGTTGAGTTGGGAGCCCAAGGATTAGACTAGGAAGAGGGACTAGTTTAGCTCGTGTGAATCTGCATCCAAAAACCAACCACAAGAGGTTAGTTTAGCATTCGGGACACCCTTGGGTGTTGGGACTTGCCACGGGCACTTGGACACACAAGACTCACCATAGCCCGGACTCAGGAGTAAGCCACCACCTTACTCCCTATAGTATTTTCTGCAGCTCGTCGCCGAGGCTACATCCAAATGGCACATTTTGTTGGGACTCCCGAATGGAGTCCCGAAACTGTCCCAGCTGGACTCCCGGAACTTTGGACGGCCATAACTCCTGATTGTGAAGTCCGATTGCAACGAGGTCTCAACCAAAGTTGTAGCCCTCGTCGAGATCTTTCCAACGCCATGTCGCACTCCCTAAGGCGACGTCGGGAAAGGGTCGATTCTCGACTTTTAGTGGTCGGGAGTCAAATTGCCAGTTTGACTCCCGGCCCTTCTTTTGCCCATAACTTGGGCTGCAGATGTCTGAATGGCCAATGCGAGGCCATTTTCCATATTTACGATTCAAGACCTTTCCAATGACACCAAGAACACCTCAATGCAAGGTGTTTTGGGCCTTGCTGTCGAGCTCTGAACATTCGAGAGTCCCAGAGGACTCCAAATCTCTAACTTTTCCAAGTGTTGGGCTTCACCCCCACACTTGGCCAAAGTGGGGTTGCGACATATACCTATAGAAAGGATTTTTCATGGAATAAATTACCCAAATTTGCATATTTCAAAGAACAAAAATTCCAAATGATCAAAACTTTATGATAAATTCTAATAAGTAGCCAAGAATATAAAAGGATTATGTTTTTTGTTTTTTGTTTTTAGGATGATCACCACTTTGCTTATATCACAAAACCTTTTTTTTTAAAGGTTTGCTACTTTGTCATTAAAACATATATGTATGTGCCCACACACCCCTTGGGGGCACGAGGGTGTGATGAACTAGCCTCCCAATAGTTAAATGTGATTTAAAATATTCACATCTCCTTTCCTATTCATTAGATGGGTTGTCTTTCAAGTTTCAATTTTTTTTACATAACAATTTTTATGTGTAGGGTAACACCTTTGGGTGGGGCATTCCCAAAATAACAGTAGCCTTGTTATTTTGGGAATGACCTTGCATGAGGGTGTTACTTAATGTGAAAATTGTTCTAGTTTTTTTAAAAAAAACATTATTGTGTTACATGGTGAGTGCCGCCTAGATATCACAATAAAAATTAAAATTTTATGAACCCCCATCTAAAATGGGCCTTAGCCAAATTTGTTTATTCATAAATTATGTTTATTGAATGTCAGCAAAGACCATGATGGAGCCTTCCTATGTCGCAACCCCACTTTGGGGCTAAGTGTGAGAATGCAACTCACACTCCCGAAAGTGGGAAAATGGAGTCCTCCGGGACTCCTAAAAACTAAGAGCTCTATTTGAAGGGTTAAATCTCCTCGCATTTGAGTGTACTTGGTTTCATTGAAAAGGTCTTGAAGTGTAGATGTCCAAAATGGCCTCGCATGAGCCATTTGGACATCTACAGCTCAAGTTATGGGCAAAAGAAGGGCCGGGAGTCAAACTAGCAGTTTGACTCTTGACCACTAAAAGTTGAGAATCGACCTCTTGCCGATGTCCGATTCTAGAGTACCACATGGCGTTGAAAAGCTCTCAAAGAGAGCTATAACTTTGGTTTAGACCTCATCTTGATTGGACTCTGCAATCGGGAGTTATGAGCTCTCAAAGTCCCGGGACTCTAACCCGGGACAGTTTCGGGACTCCAACTTGGGAGTCCCATGAAAAAGAGCCATTTGGATGTAGCCTCCGCAGAGAGATGCAGAGTATACTATATGGGGGAAGGTGGTGGAGTCCCACGAGTCCGGGCCATGGTGAGTCTTGTGTGTCAAAGTGCCCGTGGCTTGTCCCAACACCCAAGGGTGTTCCCAAATGCTAACTAACCCTTTGTGGTTGGTTTTTTTTGGATGCAAATTCAAGCTTGATAATCTAGTCCTTCTTCCTAATCTAATCCCGGGACTTCTAGCACGCCCCTCTACCCCCCTTTAGTGCTGGAAGTCGGGAGCGGCACCCAAGTCCCAATTTTCCGCAACTCTACATAGTTGGACCCTCAAGTGAGTTCAATAAGGGACTTAGGAGTGCGTCATCCTATTACTTATGGGATCATAATACAAATTCAAGATTGCTCTAAATTTTGAGCAAATTAGGGTAAATTGGCACATTAGTAAACAAATGCCCGTGTTTGTGAATTTTTTATTCTACTTCCACATCCTATCTCAATATGCTTATTTTTTGTGTTTGTGAAGTCCACTTTTCATTGTGATCTAAGTGACAAAGGTGACCCTACCTTGATTGCATACCATTTTGTTCATTTGCTTCTACCATATGACATCACAAAAACAAGTGTTTTATTAGAGTAATTTACTAGGCTGCATCTAAGATATTCATTAGAAGAGTTTAAACTTTTAAGGTTGCCAGACCAGGATCATAATGCAAAATATAGTCTAAAAATGTGTAAGCAAGGTGGGATTATTCTATTTTCAACATCCGGGTTCTATGTAATTTCATGTGATGGGTTTTAAGTTCATTTGATCTAGCTCTTGTAATATTATTGGGCTTTTTTATCACTTTGATATGTAGGACAAAGTGTCACAACCTTAGCCTTGGGCTCATGACCAAGGCAAAGGGATTGCAAGGGTGCGGGCCAAAACTAAGTTCGGGAGTCACATTCTCATGCCCCCGGGAGTGCAAAAGAGTGTGAGGGAAAGAACCCTCACATTCCCAAGTGAACTCCCATGTTGGGAGTTGGGTCCCGAAGGATTCCTGAATATTTAGGGAACGATTACAGGGGCTAAAACCCATTGGTTTGAAAAGTTTTTCATACCATTGGAAAGATATTGAAACGTAAATGTCTAAAATGGGCTTTCATGACCCACTTGAACATTTGAAACACAAGTTATGGCCAAAAGAAAGGCCAAGGGTCAAATTGACAATTTGACTCCCGACCATTAAAAGTCAAGAATTGACTCAATTTTGTTGCGTGCAAGTGGCGTGCCACATACCGTTGAAAAGCTCTTAACAAGGGCTATAACTTTGCTTTAGACCTCATCTTGATCGGAGGTTTACACAAAAAGTTATGGGCTTCAAAGTCGCGGGAGTCCTAACTTTGGCAATTTCGAGACTCCCACTTGGGAGTCCCAGGACAAAAAGCCATTTGGATGTGGGCCTCATGGAGAGGCACATAGTATACTATAAGGGGGAAGGTGGTGGCTTCCCCCAAGTTCGGGCCGTGGTGAGTCTTGTGAGTCCGAGTTTGCTCGTGACTCATCTTAACACCAAAAGTGTTCCAACTATGCACTAACCACCTTGTGTTGGTTTTGTGTAGGTTCGTGTGAGTAGTTGCTGCTTGTCACTTTTCCTAGTCCCATCCCGAAGCTCCAGCACACCCCTCTACCCCTCAAAGTGCTGCGAGCCAAGGAACGTGCCCCAATTCCATGCTCTTCCGTTGTTTTCAGTTTGGATTCCATGCTCCATTAAGGAGCCAAGGGGTGCATCACAAGGGAACATCAGAGCTTGTTATGAAGGAAACCAGGCAATAAATAAGACTATCACAATTGCATATTATCAAGGTTCTTTTATTTTAACATTTAACCTTTTAATGAGATGTAATGTTCAAGTTTGGATTTCAACGTTGCATTTCTCAAACATGAGTTTGGTTTACAAATTCACAACATTAGCTACTACCTTTCAAAGGTATTGTTAATTTTTGTGGCTACAAATGTCTATATAGCTTAGGGTCTAGGTCCAAGGTGGTGGAGACATATTGACAGGATAGAGCATTTCTTGGAGTTTATGCAAAGGAAGATTACTAACATGCACAAAAATAGAACTATTAGATCAACTAAGATCACTTGAAGAGGGCATTTGTCCATAAGCACTTTGTTGTTAATTATAACACTTAAGTTGTTTTCATTTTTTTCTTAATTTTAAGTTGCAACTCAATCAACTACAAAGAAAAAACAATTTTGATGCCTCCTCTCTTGACATGGTTTGTTATAATTGAATTAAATTTTTGTTCGATTGTTGACAGCTTGGAAACAATAGAATATGTTTTTATGATTGCAATTACCTTATCAATAAAGAAGCTTGACAAGACATCAATTAAGTACATATCATGGATTAGCCTCTATTATTTTAATTTACAAATTTTGATAATATGTTTTTGATTCGAGGATAATTTATTTATTCACATTTAGTTGAAAAAGGTTGTCAAGAGAAATGTCCCTTACTAGCGATTAACAAATAACCTTTATTAGACCCACTGAGTGTTAGAACTCATAGGGTTGGTTAATTGTTTTTTCCATTCCACTTCTCCAATGATTGTTATATGTGTCCCTTTTGTTTTTGTTTGGCAAGAGCTAACCTAATGGCTCCCTTCAAAGTGTTCTGAATTTTTCTTTACAATTTCATAGAAATGGTTAATTTGTAATTGTGGAAGTTTATGTCATTATCTGAATTTGATAGAAGGTTACATGTAGTGCCAAAAAATTTCAACTTTTAAGAACCCCTGGTTTTGAAGAGCCCCATAAACTACTTTCAAAGGCAATAGGAAGTGCCAATCCAATGCTCTAAAGAAACTACAACTTGACAGGTTGATAGTATGACATTTGAAATTACTGGAAAATTGAATTAAATTACCATATGATGAAGCTCATTACTTCATTACAAAATTGGTGGATTTGACATCTAATTAGGCCCATATGTAGTGATAAAACCATGAAGAATGCCAAGGTTTGGCCCTTGGACACGTAATGAATGTTTGAAAGCTTCAATGTGGTGTCTCAAGCAAGATTATCCCTTACACAAAGAGACATCTATATCATAAATTTAAGGGTTCAGGGATGAAGACTATGATGGAAAATGAAGATTGGAAGATGGAACTTGCACCTCTGATTATGGAATTTTTCATCACAATTGTTGGAAGTGTGGGTATTAGACTCTTCTACTAGTTGATCATGTGAAACCAATGGCTAAATCCAATTATGAAGGAGGTGAATTAATAACATGTTCTTCCCACTAGTGTAGCATAATGCTCATATGTTTTCTTATATTTATATGATGATTGTGAGTTTAACAATCCTTTCTTTTTGTACATGTGTGTTTGATGGACAAGTGCTACAACAACAATAGGTTTCATTTTGACACTAGCTAGCAAGCGTTTTGGTGTTGGAAATGAAGTAAGGGTTCAATTTTAAAAAACACTTACAAAATTATTATGACAAAAAAAGGAGGACTAATGTTCCTCATAAGCTTGTTGTGATAGAAATACTTTTAGATATGGTTATTTGGCACAAGTGTTGCCATGGCCAACAACAAGTGTTATTGGAACATTCATACCAACTTCTTGCTCCACATTATATTATTTGTTGCAACCAACAACAACATTTGGATCCACAAAAAACACATCCACATCCATATGTAAGGTGGTGATGGGGCCTTACATATTGAAGTTTATGTCTTTTTCCATGTCTTAGTTTCCATGTTTTTGTCTTTTTTTTTTTGTCTAGTTCCATGTATCTTAGAGTTTGTACAATCAAGCAAAGCTTGTAATAGGTTTTCAAAATATTGAAACCAAAATCCCTTCTACCAAAAGTTTACAAAGAGAAGAGAAAATTGTGCAAAACAAATTGTGGTCTCCTACAAACTCATTGGCTAATTTGGGCAATTTTTTGTTGATTATTGGGTGATGCAACATGAAAAATCATTCAATGTACATTGTCGATCAATCAAATAAATCCAAATGGTCAACAAATGCATTACCCTTTATACCTTTTTCCCAACTACTTCCAAGCAATAATATATTTCATAACCTTTGTAAATAACATCTTCTATAAACATAGCCTATTTACCCCTGATTTTGCAGCAAATTCATAATTGAAATTTAACTATTTCACTTCCATTTTTTGAAAACAATTTTGTAGTTTGATCAATTTTGTAAGTAGGGGTTCTTGATTTGAGAATAAAAAATTATTTACATTAAGCAAAGTTGAATTTGGCAGGTAGTATGTAGAAATCATGTCAAAGATAACTTGAAATGCATCTTCATGAGTAGATAGATCTTTTGAATGATTTCATAAATTAAATTTTGGGTTTCTGATATGCTCTAGGTTTGCCATAAAGTGGGTGGGTTTACTAAATATGAGTTAATTGTTGTTCTTGCTTGTTGGTTTTATAAGTTCCTTGCTTTCTTTTTTGGGACAAATTTCATTGTTTTTTGAAAAAGAACTTGGGAATTTCAGAAGTTCTTGAAATTTTATTACACTTGAGACCTAATGAATAGGCCCAAGGGTGGGTGTTTGCATCTCCGAACAAGGTGTCAACAAATATTAACGCAAGCTTTGATTATCAACACCATTGAAAGGGGCAAATAGTTGAAAAACCTCCCATTGCAAGTGTGAGTTTTTAATAGGTTTTATGAGTTTAGGAAATGTTACATGAATGACCTACAATATTGTTAGGAATGTGGATGTGCTTATCATTGGGTTTCCATGTCAAACAAAAGTAATAGTGCCAAAGCATAAAGCCAAGGGGAAAGTCAAATTAAGTAGCCAACATGACATGGTTCCTATATGAAATTGAGGTGATCAATGCACACACCATTTCAAGTTGGTCAATTACATTCTTCAATTGGACAAGAGTGAATTTTTACCATTAAAACCCCATGTTTAAGTATTGATGTAGGAGCACCAACAATGGACCATTGGTAAAACCTGCATTGTTTTGACCTAACATTGTTGTGAGCACTTTCTTTTTTGAAGGTTGTCCATAGATGCCAAGTGTGATATGTTATGAACTCATGTTACAAAATTTTGACACATTTATGTGTAACAAGAACTTGTTGTTGTTTATAATAAAATTGGGGACAAACAAACTTGTACAATTGGATAAAGGAATTTATAAGTCTTATTGTATTACACAACCTTTAATACCTTCTTTTTTGGCCAACAGATCTTCATTGAAGGAGGAAGCACAAATACATCATTGGAGCAAGCATCAAATCAATGGGTTGGAGAAAGACAAAGTTATGGTAACATTGATGAACAAGAACATACATGATCTATTGTGAAATTGCTTGGAAGATGTCCATTGCCCAAAGAAAAGTTATTGTCCAATCAATATGCCCTACCATTGGTAATGTATCTTGTTCAATTCACTAGCTATCTATTTCCATTTTTTACTCTTCCTTTGCACCTGTTTGGTTTTTTTTTTACTTATGGGAATGTACTACTTGGGTTTCATTATAGTAGGTCCTTATAAAAAGAATGCCAAATTGAGTGTATTTTGCAGTCATACATAAGGTAGTTGTCATGGTACAAAAATAAACCATTTTCAATAACATTTATACCCTAGAGTTGATGTTTGTTCTTATGGTTGCCCTCGTATAGTATGTTTACTACAAGGTCAAGTGCAAATATATTACCATTATAATGGGGGTCGAGTCAACTTTATACTGCTAGTATTTTAAAATCCAACTATTATATATATACATATTAAGTTCAACTTGTTGTGTGTAGTGTATATGGGGGTAGTAGATTCATTACTTTAGTACCAACATTTTAGATATTCTAAGTGTATGAAATTCATCAAGTTGTATGTAATCTATATTTAAATATTACATAGAGTATTTTTGTATTAAAGTTATTTGACATATACAAAGTAAATTATATTGTATGTACATACTATAGTGTACATGGGTAGTGAGTATAATATTTTAGTATTACAATTCTAAGTACATACAAAGTTCAATATGTTCTATAATGTATATTTGGATTTTAAAATATGGAAATTTAATTAATAAGTCAAAGTATGTGAAGTTCATTATATTGTATGTAGTGTATATCTAGATAGTAAACTTGGAGTACTTCCATATTACAAAATTCACTATGTTATATGTAGTGTGTATAAGGTGTATAGATATATTGTTGCATTATATTTTGAAGACATGTAATGTTGTACACATTGGTTAAATATTTTATATTGCAAATTAAAGTCTGATGTATGTTTTACAGTGTATTACATGTCTATAGAATATACTTTTATATGTATTCCAATGGATATTAAATGTTCCAAAAAACACACATAGGATGCCTCATAAGGTGTAAGGTGAATGCATATATCCTTCTTTCTATTGGTACCACAATTTAAATTGCAATTATATTTATGTACATTTTAAATTTTCATTGTGTCATGCAAGATCATCCCTCAACATCTTCCATGAGCTATCATTTACTTGTATCGATTTTAGTGTCGGTGAGTCAAGCCAAGTGTCACTGGTGGAAAACTCCCCTTTTTCAACCACTATATTTTCAACTTCAATTCATTTTCATTGACGTCTATATTACAAAAAAAAATTAAAAATTAAATAATTTGGTACTACCAAGTAAGTTTAAATGTCAACTTTTTTGGTAGGTAGCCCATCGAGTCTCAACTAAAGGGATAATCATGGAATATTCCTAGTATTCATAGGTGCTACAATTGAATTATAGTTGAGGCCTTGACTAAAAGAATGATGACATCCCAAGTCATGTTTCTTGGGGCCTTGTGTCAACTTCACAAGTCCCTCATCCAACTACTTTGGTCAGTCACAAATATAGGCATGGATGAGAAATGCCTATTGTATAGATGAAACGTAATTTTGGATTAATGTATTAGTTGCAACTTTGCCACACCTATCTTAATATTATATTATACATTTACATGTCAACCTTGCAAAGAATGCAAGTTCGGCCTTTTTAGTATGTTAAAACCACATGCAAATTACTAACTAAAGTTGGAGATCCAATGTAAAAGCAAGGTGCATGTTAACTCCACACTTTGCATAGATGTTTCATTCTTCTGCATCATCCACCCTTGTTTACTTTGCACACAAAAATAGCCTAAAGCATAAAGTTTGCCTTACGCCCTAGGACACTAGGTCTCAGTTAAAGTCAAATGTAATTAGATAGATCAATAGGATCATCCTTATAAACATGTCATTCTTATCAAGTTTTTGAATGTGAAAAGGACTCAAAGACAAAGATCCAATGTAGACACAAGGTGTTGAACTGCACAATGGCATAGATGTTTCAAATATCATGTGATGGATTTCACATTTCAATAGTCTCAATGACACATAATGAGCAAATCCAGCAAGGTTGCCCATTACTTTCAACCAAGGAATCTTCTATCAAAGGTGGAATAAAAATCTTAATTGGAATTTTTTGTTAGTTTTAGCAATCTATTGTCCCATGTTATTTCTGACGTTCCAACACTATATTAGCAAAATTATGTGGAGCTGCACCCACAACAAGATAGATGAATTTGTCTCAAACTGGGTAAGGCTTCTAACACCAAGTAATCTGACATTGGTCAAGCATTTTCCACATTCTTTTGCCAAGATACTTGCTCATTTATCACCCCATCCAACCTTTTATTTCATTAAGCAATTGATAGCATGACTATATGCATCTATAACATGGTGAATATGGAGCAAACTACTTATAGTATGGAACTGAATAGAAATTTTTTGCCATGTTTTGTGTACATGAAAGGACCTCAAAATCAGAGATCCAATGTAGAGCAAGGTGTCAACTCCACCAAAAGGAAGCATGACATAATCAATTACCTCATGGTGAATGAAGATATTTGGCCCATGGCTTTGATGATGGGGTAGTGAAGTTCATGAATATGCACCATGCAACCTACTGTTGTTGTAACAATTTCCATTATCCATGTAAGACACATGTTCACCTATCATCCCATCCAACTATTTATCTGTTTATGTCATGATTATGCATCTACATGGTGAATGTGGAGCCAACAATAAACAATGTTAAAACTCAGAAGAATAGGGATTAGGTTGCAAATAAGAATGGACCAATGCCAATATAAGGAGAGATTTTTCAATAAACTTGACCTTAGTGTAGCACCTCACACAACATAGCAAAAGGAAAACTTAAAAAGTAGCCTAGAACTAGATATCATGCACCCACAAGTTGCATCACCAAAATTGTACCCTACAAGATGGCAACCAACACAATGTGCTATGTAGTTGATGGACCCAATAGGACCCCATTGCAATCACATGCAAGCTTTGCATGAGGTAGCAAGTGAAATAAACCACATAGGCAAAATTTGAGGCAATTAAAATGACAAGACAAAGTTCAAAATCATGAAGATGTAGTGACCAATTTGCCCCATTTTTATGCACATGGCCCTGACATTAACTATTGTAGACTATAAATATACATGCAATTTCTACGACAATTAGAACAGCACACACCCTAAATGAAATGCTCAATGGGAGAGAACTTTATTTTGTAAAATGGGTTAGATACCTCCTCTTGGAGAGTTTGGAGTATTAGGGTTTGAAACTATAGCTCCTCCATTCATGTTGCCAAACATTTGCAAGACATAACCCATAAGTCCTACAAGCTTAAAAGGCAATTTTTGTTCATTCATAGTAAGTTGATACTTGTATTGACTATGATACCATCATCACCAATGTCTTGTTCAACACCATTTTCATGACTTCATCACCTATTTGCATGTCAAGCTTTCTTGTTGTTGTTGTTGTTTTTGATTAAATTGGGTAGCCAAGTCCACCATCATTAAAATCAACTTTGCCATCTTTGGAAGCAGTTGTATGTTTATGGACATTACTCCACCAAACCTAGGTATCCCACCTTGTTGCAACAATAATCAAAATGTGTTGAAAGGAATAAATTGCATAATACAAGGATAAAAATATTCAAGCAACTTATATGCCTTTTTTTCCCTAAAGAACTATGAGGTTTAAACCTCTCATCTTTCCCTTCCCCCAAGTAATCCACATACCTGACCAAATGGATTTTGACCATGTTGCTAATATGATTGATCCCTTTGCTATTTTGCAAGTTTTTGTTGAGTTGCCTAGGTGTTCAAGCACATAAGAAATTCAAGAGGCAAGTTCATACACAATCATGAGAGCAAATAGAAATCAATCATGGATAATCATTCTAGATAAACATTATGATGCACATTTAGTTCGACATGGTGGCATTTGAACTATCACTTGTTGCCATGATCTAAAAGAGTGAAGATAGTACATCAAATTTTCCTTTATAGTGACATTGTTTGGATCAAGATTTAATGATACAACCCAAAATTAGTTTACCATAGCCTCAGTGAGGATGCACAAAATTGACATCGACGTCTACAATTTCTTGAATTCAAATTTTCATGATGTTCACACAACATTGTGGTAGCTTATTAGTTGAAGCAAACAAAACAAAAGATTGCATAATTTGTAACTAACCTTTTTGAAATCATTTTTCTATTACTTCTTGGAAATGGCCTTGAGCATGGTACACCTAGCCCAAGCAACTATATGTTTTGCTATACTTAAGGTCAATCTGGATAACATTTTCACAATCAGTTATAACTTTTGCAAACTTGCTAACCTTTGAATGTGTTGCTACCCTTCAACCATATAAGCTACCAAATGGTCAAATTTGCTCCATTTGGGTTTCTTATTGTTTTGTAGTACAAGCATTAGAAATCCACAATGAGATGTAAAGGCATTGAACATTTTTATCCCACATGTTTGCTTGGGAGATCACATTGTCATTACACAATGAAATTGCTAGTGTGTAAAATTGAATGGCCTCAGTAAACCACTATTACTTCATTGATGTGTTCCCTACCATTAGAACATACCAAAAGATTTTTTGTAGTGTTGATGGAACCTTTGCATTGAGGTGAAGAATACCATTTTTTTAGTATAATGTCAACTTGTGCTGGACACAAGAAGAAAACAATAATTTAAAAGGGGGGGGGGGGGGGTTCTACTAGTTAAAACTATTTGGAAAAATGATTTCAACAAGACAATCAAATCTTGACCAAATGGAAACATAACAATTCTTGGGAAAACTACAATACTAGACCTTTATATGATAATAGTTAAATTAATAGTTAAATGCAACCTTCAAGGATAAATGTATGATATTAGTTAAATCTGCTTACTAAGAGTTTCATCTCTTGGAGGGATCTAGGACATTTTGCAATAATGTCCTAATAGATAAAGATTATATTTCATGAATAATTCACTTATGGACAACCATTAAAATTAGGTTAGGGATCAATAAAGGCCATAGTTGCAAAGATTTGAGTTAATGGATCACCTCAAATGTTTCAAATCACTATTAGTGTGCATAGATAGGCCAAATAATGCATACAAAAACCAATGTCAAATGACTACAAGATTATAAAGGTTATGCCTAATTTCCACCTAAAAAGTATTGTCTTAAATACCTTCAGCAACTTTTGTTCACTACTTGCACGTAGATAATGGCCAATGTTTTCCTTCCTTTTTAAACATTTCTTAGCCTACAACCAACCAAAACTTGCATTAATGATGAGTTGTATCAATATTCAAATGGAGCACGTTATAAATTTAGAAGCTTTTCACAAATAGAGGACTTAAATGCTCGCCTTACGCATGTAATATGGGTAGGAATCTTCTTCAATCCAAGATGTTGTTTTGTGAGAGTAATAAGCAATAGTATTTTGGAGCATGGAACTTTTTAAATTAGTCTCATATGCATCCATGCCAATTTCCACAAAGATTTTTAGCATATTATTCAAGAGTGCACAATCAATTTGTTCCCCTTCATGTTCATGATCAATCTATGTGATAGCGCACAAGTGCATCATGTATTGTGATTAGTAGCAAAGTAAAGATAATTAAAGCACACCATGGGCCTACCAAAAAAGTAAACGAAAACCTTAATATGTTATGTGGCTTCACTAAACAAGTATCCAAAGACATGTTTTTGCTTATAACACGACTTAGTAAGCCATATTAAGGTAATTACTACATCTTTCACATTGGTTTTCATTTCTGTGTACATGTCATTGACTAGGATCACAACACCAAGCCACATGAAGGCACCATCAAGTGTAAATTACACATGCATGGACTTATAATTTAACAATACCCATACAAATGAAAGGAAAAGGTAGACTACAAATAAAATTGACTTGTTAGCATAGGTTCAATACACTTAACTACATTTCAACCATGATGTAAAAACCTACCTTAATATTTGTACAATATTTTGATAACCATTGTCAGGTGCAAGAATTCAACCAACATATTTTTTAAATGGAAAATATCTTTTGCGATGGAAGTTCACACCCTTTAAAAATTAAGGCAAGTTCCTGTAATGGAGAATAGTAGGGCCAAAGGTGCATCCTTGGTTTTTGATGCCCATCATGCTTAGGCACTTCGAAACAAGGAAGACCTCCAACCCTACCCTTTTCCTACACCTAAAACAAAAAATTTCACCAACAAGTTTCATGTGGATTTCAAACATTTATTTGAAAATAATGGTTGCTACATTCAAGCACAATTCTAGATTGCCAAAGGAGACAACCACACCAAAGTCAATAGTCATCCTTGATATGGTTAAGAAAAACGTACCATGCCACAAAAACACATTATCACACTACATTAAGTGCTAGGAGGGATCCTCTTGCAATAAAAACTAATAAATGTAGATGAAGAATTGTGACAACTATTGTACCATGAATTGTGATTGTCCCATTTCATCACAAGCTCTTTTAGTAAAAAATCATCATGTTTTTCTCTCAAAATAGGTAAGACCTACATAAGTGAATTACTACTTTGGCACTCCTTCAAAGAGATTGTTGAACTAAGCAGGGTGGTGCCCATACCCTACTAATTGGCCTTTCATAAGCTTTATGATGATTTCTTTGACATCTTGGGTGACACTTATAGGTAGTTGAATTTGTATAGTTTTCTATCTTATTTTGAGTCATATTAGTGATTTTTCAAATGGATCACAAGGCAAATGGAGTGTTCTAATGAATTGTTTGGCCTAATTTTTTTGTCAATTGAATTTGTAAGCAATTGATATTGCAACCTTAGCCTTGGGCTCGCAACCAAGGTAAAGGGCTTGCAAGGGAGTCAAGGTAAGAGGAAGCCCAAGAATCAAGGTAAGAAAAAGAAGCCCGGGAGTCAAGGCAAGAAGAAGAAGCCCGGAAGTCACATCACATACTCCCAGGAGTGTAAGAAGTGTGAGGGAGTATGAGAGAGTGAACCCTCACACTCCCAAGGCAACTCCCACTTTGGGAGATGGAGTCTCCATGGATTCCCAAAACTTCAGAAAGCAAATTTAGGGGCCAAAACTTAATGGCTTGTGGCGTTCATTATATCATTAGAAAGCTCTTGGAACTTAGATGTCTGAAATGGGTTCGCATTGTTCATTTGGACATCTGAAACATAAGTTATGGCCAAAAGAAGGGTCGGGAGTCAAACTGCCAATTTCACTCCCGACCAGAAAAAGTTGGGAATCGACCCAATTTACTTGACTATAGAGGGCATGAAACATACCATTGGAAAGCTCTCAATGAGAACTACAACTTTGCTTTAGATTGCACCTCGATCAAAGGTTTGCTCACAAAGTTATGGGGCTCCAAAGTTGCGGAAGTCCCAATTGGCGCAATTTCGGGACTCCCACTTGGGAGTCCCGGGAGAGAAAAGCCATTTGGATGTAGGTTTCGTGGCCAGCCACAGAGTATACTATAAGGGGGAAGGTGGTGGCTTCCCCAAAGTTTGGGCCATGGTGAGTCTAGTGTGTCCGTGTTGCCCATGGCTCATCCTAGCACCAAAGGTGCTCCAACTAAGCATTAACCACTTTGTGTGGGTTGTGTGCAGACTCGTGTGAGTGAGTGAAGCTTGTCAACTCTTCCTAATCCCATCCTGGAGTTCCAACACGCCCTTCTGCCCTTCAAAGTGTTGTGAGTTAGGGAACGTGCCCCGACTCCTCCCTCTTCCGCTGTCTTCTACTTGGACTCACATTTGAGTCCTTTGAGCAATTGGGAGTGCGTCAATTGAGCTTTGTCAAATAGAGTATAACATGGTCATTTGGTTGCAGAGTTTCTCATTAGTAGGGGACTTTCAGGTGGTAAAGGTAGAGGTGAAGGACATGCCAAAGCAATGTGAGTTGATCTTGGACTGTTGTTATTCATGTTTGCTTTTAGTTTGAGACATATATTAGATGGTATTAGAACAAGCAATGAGCCATATAGGTCTATCTTATATAAGTGGCAAAGTGAATAAAATAATTTAATCTTTTGGGAATGTAGTTGCTTTTGAAGTTTGATATGTTGTTGGATATTATGTAGATTTAAATAAATTGTGTAGACACTACTTGCAAGGTGGTCTAGTTGGTCATGGATTCGATAAAAATGAATTGCTATTGAAGAGGGCACAAGGATCGAGTGATCTTACCAAATTTGCAATTGTTGTGGCAAATTACACATTTGGGTCATCTTTCACAAATTGCCTTCCGCACCTTGAGGGAGAAGAGCTGTTTAGGTTTGCCAAGTGACCTAATAATTATCCTTTAGGAGTAGACGAAAATTTCCATTGTCTTGACCATGTGAATTTCTCTTGTCCACAAGTATCCATTCCGACTGTTGAACTTAATATTGTGGAGGATGTACACATTCAACAATTGCCATTTAGTTCCAGTAATTTGCTACTTTTGTTATCTCAAGGTTGCTTGAAGTTGAAGGAAAGTATTTGTGTTGATGGCCAGTGGCGTATTGAATGTTGTCCACCCAAATCTACAATTCAATGTTTTAAACTCCAAAAAACCATGGCATTCAAATGCGAAGCGTGCACCAACCTTTACAAATTAGTAAATGGAATTTTTGCTCCATGTTACTTAGGTTTCTTGGTTGAATATCACAATGAATCACTCAAGCACCATAAGCACTTGTTTTTTCTTGATGACTTGAGCCATTGTGTGGGTGGGACAACTCAAAAATTTGCGATTGCTAAGCTTACAGTTCCAATTGTATGGCCCATACAAAAAGGTACTAATTTGACCCAAAAGAAGGCAACAATTCTAGAAAAGGCATGGTTTTCCTTTGATTGCTTGCATAGAAACAACGTTCAAAGTTTATTTGGCTTCCAATCTTCCAGTTCAAGCAATTCCCATGTGCCTACTATGAGTTGTCACAACCTTGTCAAATCATCTGATGCAAATTGTTGGCCTATAACTAATGGTGGCAAGAAGGTGAGACGACCTTTTGTGTTCAAAATAACACAACAACACACCAACAATTGGGAAGTTGGTAGGTTATTTCTCCCAATGCATTGTTTTCCTTGTTGTTGATGTCCCGCCACCCATGTATGGACAAATTTACAATATTATTTCTAATGACAAATAATATGATGTCACTATTGGCAATTTCCCTAGATGTTCATGTGTTTATTTTGTCAAAATGTTGGCAAGTTCTTTGGGTAGCCATGGGGCATATGTGTAATGTAAACATGTGTATCATGTCTTGTAGATGATTATGTTATGTGGGCTCACAAAAGAATTCATTCATTATTGCACATGGAGTTGGGATGAAATTTAACATTTGTTAAAACATTCTAAAGCCTTTGGACTTTAATGATAATACATAACAATTGCATGTGTTTCAAATCAATTGTGTTTTCTCATTCATCAAGCTTGTTGTAATTGCCTCCATTATGTAAGAAGTTTTGTTTTTAGTTACAGTTAAACAATTTTTTCTCCAATGTGTACTATTTTAATTGTTCTTATGAGATTTATAAATTCTTTTGTTTTGGCAATCACTAGTGGTGTGGCATCAAATTATGTGACTTGATAAAACTTCATACATTTTATTTGCAATAAACCCGTTGATAGTCGTAACATACTTTCATGTATATTGTTTTATTCTATAGAAAATTGCAATACCTTACCATCACAACACATGTTTGTTGAAGAACTAATATATTTATTAGTTTCAATTCATCAAATATTTCTCAAGCATACAATTTCTAATCATTTCAATAGTTTTGAAAATATTGAAGGTATTGTATGAGAACCCTAGATATTTGGAGCATTGGTTGCACCAAGAATGATAATATGTTTAGAATCAATAAATCATTGTTGATTCCCTAACAAATCACACATGTGACATGGCAAAATATTCCATGAGAAGGCATGGAATATTATGCCATATCATACATTAATTCCATGTGGTAGACAAATATATTAGGAATATTCCATGATGTGGCATGGAATATATATATATTGCTCATGCTCATTTGTTCACCCATTCACTTGCTAGAGTCATTGCTAGGAACCTTGGATTTTTTTCATTAAATCTTCATTCGCCAATATGGCATTTGTGTAATAAATCATAATTTATGCAACATTATTGTGAAAGCCTCTTAAAGTCTTTCCAATGTACCCCACATTTGGAGCAATTTAATCAATCTGTGTAGATGAACTTTTGCATTGCAACTTGTTCAATTACTCCATCAACCATTATCAAAATCACAACAATTCAATTTTCAAGCATATAAAGGCTCCTAAAAAAACTCTTTTACAAATCCTAGACATAGAGGAAAATAAAAACCCAAAATTAAAATGATTGAGGTCTAGATAGCAAGGTAACACACCTAGTCTTGGTGAACAAAATATCCCATGAAGCATATAGGTGAAGTTGGAATTTTGTTTGGTAAATCAATGATATCAATAACTTTGGGGATTATTAGTCCATCATGGTCCACACCCCTTGTGCACTTGTCATTAGAACCAAGTCATCAGTTTCCAAAAATTGTGTATGTTGCAAGTGTGGTGATCCTTGAGAATGCATAATCACCCCTTCTTCAATTGGTAGTACATGCAACTAACCAACATGTTGATTTTGCAAAAACACAAAATTGATAGCTATTTAACATTTTTACAAATCTATGAGAATGCAAAATTGATCAATTGTGGTGAAAAGGACAAGAGTTTTGGTATTATGGCTAATCAATGATCGTTTCAAATTAATAAACTTCTTGTCAAGTATGTTTTAAATTTTATAGAAAAATGTTTGAGGGTGAACAATTTTGGAGCATAGAAATATTGTAAATATGGATATAAATCACACATCTTTTACCCTTAATTTTTGTCTTTGCAATTTTGGTTATTCAACAATTGACAAAAAAGGCAAAGTGTGCCTTGCAAGCATGTTGAAAAAGGAATTTCACATGGACATCAATACTCTTTGAGAAAACATCAATAAGAACATTTAATCTTGACAATGCATCACCCAAATGTTGTGATATGGAATTTCATATAACCAAACACAAAGTTAGTGTTTTAGGAAAAATTAGTCATTTTGCTTGGGGGATGTGATCCCTATCCAAAATACAACAAACTTTAACAAAGTTGGTGCCATATCCCATGTGAGAGGCACCAAATACATGTGGTTTGTGTGTACCTTCCAATTAGCACATTATAAGATCCTACTAGGTTGGTGGAAGCTTTAAAATTGTTGAAATGATGAGGCTTGCATGTTTCCTCCAAAACATTTTTTACTTTTTGAAATAAATTAGCTACTTGTTCAATGTCATCAATTTCAATACATGCAACAACTATTTGGTTCAACAACATTCCTAATATTGTAATCTCCTCATGTGATCATCCTTCAACTTTTTGGGGATGCAAATGTAAACTTGTCTATCATGTTATATAGGATTCCCATCTTTGCTTCAATTCCATTCACCAAAGCTTACTAACCTATAGACTCCAAGAACATAAGGTTATAGAAGAGAAAACAAAAAATTGTATTCGCGTTATTAAAAATTGTGTTAAAAATATAGTTATCAATCCCAAAACTTAGATCTTCAATTATTGACTAGAAAAAGATATTGCATATATGTCACAATGTTAAAATTCCTTCATCTTTTTCATTATGTGATGTAACATTGAATCAAAGAACAATGCAATTTTAGGGTTCACAAAACAACTTGTGCATCAAAAGGTCACTCAAACCCTATCACTATGTTTATAATGAATTGAATTACATATTTGTAAAAGAACTTGTTTCAAGAGATGAAATGAACACCTCCATATTTATGACATAGACACAATGAAGTGATGGAAATAATTATCCTATTGCAATAGGTCCAAGGTATGAAAATGACTTGGAATGGATGTTAAAATGCTAATAACATCTTTAAAGAGCTTGAGACCATACTCTTTTTCATTTAGTTGTTCAAGGATTGCACCAATGTTGGTCAATCCATCTATAACATCTTTAGGGGCATGTCATCACCTTTCAACACCTTGAATCATGTGAGTGATTTTTAATAAAGCAAAATTGCTTCTTCATTATGACCTAGTGCAAGTTGTTCATTTCTGATTTTTAATGCATTGCCACCACTTCAACCTACTCCCACCAAATTATACATTGCAACAATTTCAAAAACATGTTTAAAGAATCAAAGAACAACACAACAAAATGCTAGTATTTAAAGTAATGAAGGATATTGCAAATCATTCCCAAATGTGATATTTTATTTATTAACCATTGGCTTTGAGGCTTGCATTAGCATGCACCAAATTTTCCATTGCATTATCATGCTTTTCACCAAGTGTTAAAAATTAGTGCCAAGAATTGGCAGTCAACAATTTCCTCCAAATAACCTAGCTCATTCATTATTGATGGACGGTGAAGGCATGTTGACAAAAAATTTCAATTTCTTGGAACTCCATTGCTTGCATGGATGATCACCACCACACAATGACCCATTACTCAAACACCTTATTTTGGTTTCTCAATTTATCCAAAATTTACTTTTTGTTTCTGATTTAAAAAATCCTAATATCCTTTAATAGCAAATGCCCTAAAATGATCGCTACAACAACATTCCACACAAATTCAAAACAAACAATGTTTTAAACTTGTAACAAGAATATCACATCCTTTTCCATGTAGCAACAACAAAAAAATTCCTTAACCTTTCATACATACTCAATTTGAATGAATTAACAACTATTGGGCCATTAGGTTGCTATTTAGATAAGCTTTTTCTTAACCTTTCACAAGAGACATTTCTCCTTGAACATGCATCATCACCCAAGGCTAAATTGGGGGAAGAGCCAATTTGGAACACACTTGTGGCAATCTCTTTGCTACAACCTTAATCAAGGCTTGCCAAGCATTTTTTCTATGGCATTGGACTTTGCTCACATTCTATTCACAATTAGAAAACTATTAGATCCTAGACCTCCTTCAATCCTTGATTGCTTCAATCCTTGACTGAAGTTTTATGCATTGCACACAAGTTCCATTTCTATTATTGTAGTAATTGGACAAGCACATTGTGTGCAATGAATTTTTGGCATAAATGAACAATAGTTGCACAATTGTAAAAGCTTGTGTTACGTGAATCTTTTGCCCCACCCTAACATTTGTGTAAAATTGTAATGACAACCACTAACGAACCTTATACCTAGTTCATTTAGGTAGATAAGATTATCATTATCATTGAAATAATATTAATAATGTATTATAAAATATAAATTTAAAAGGTTATTAAAATATGACAAAATTTCAACATCACATCTAGATTTCCTATTAAACCAAGTGTTGTGAAATCATTAGTTAATAGCAATGGGTCATTGCATATAAGGGGTATAGTGAAAATAAACTTAATTTTTACTCCAATGAAATTGTCCCAATTTCATCAAAATGTTAATGTAATTTCTAATGAACTAAGCACCATCCCTTACTACAGAAATATCTTGGTAAGATGTTGAAAATGCTAGGTTATTATAACATGTGTTTTTATTTGTGTTGAAGCCCTAAACTTGCAACACAAATAAAACATATGTTGTGATACAATGGTAGTTTAGCTTCAACATATATCTATTGAATAATTAATTAAATTTCAAGATTCCATGTCGAATAATGCAATATTCCCAAATATTTCAAAAGATTCTTCTTTTCGATCATGAAAATTTGTTCTTAGAAAAATCCATTTTTTGAAAATTTCAAATTTTCTACAAATAATATAGTTAGTGTCGAAGCTGCAAGATATTGCAGTATACTACTTTTTTTTGAATGAAAGTTGTAATGATATTAATACTTAGTTCAATCCACATTTGCACAGTGCCATAACAAGCATCTTAATTATGGGTCATTCTTGAAAAACCGTTCCCCAATTCAATATTCGACGTGATGCATTTTGTGTAATGTATCCTTATTCCTCAATTGAACACATTCCCAAGTCTATAATTTTCAATAGATTAATATCATTTACGTTTTAGTTTAGATTTCGGAAGTCAGGGTTAGGGTTTTGCGAGAGAGACGCTTGCCTTTTCGGCTTCTGCCGGCCATGGTGGGCGAGGGAGCAATGATCTCCGAAGCTTTTTACTGCAAATGTGGCCGGCGAGCAAGCAAGCGAACAATGACCACTAAGCTTTTGAGTGCAAATTTCGCCGACGGCGCAGAACCATGAAAAATTATACGGACTATTTTGAATAGATAGTAATGTTTTTTGGCAAATGTGCATCTGTGCATGTTCTTGGATTTCCATGTACAAAGAATTGTCAGTTTGTTGTAATGCAAATTGCATGCATGCCAGGGGATGATGCTGATGCACTTTGGTATGCGATTTGAAAGGAGATCCGAACGTCGACAAATGTGGACGGGTTAATCATGTGTGGGAGTTTCTGAGGAACTTGGCCGAAGCAATCAGTTTTGTTTGGCGTTTTGTTTCTGTTGGAAGTCGAAGGTTACAAATAATCTCGAAATTCTTCGCAAAGCTATTCTATAAGTTTGTCCATATGCCAGTTCGTAATGAGCACTAAGTTTCTTGCCGAGAATTTAAAGCAAAATTTGAGATGAGAAAACTCAAATTGACATCTCTATTGACTGTTTTCTTCGGGATCCGATTCTACAGCAAAACCACAGGAAGAAACAGACCACGGAATATTGATATCAAGTGGAGGTCAATGCTCCAGCTGCAAAGTTGTTCTTGATAATAGAGCAGTTGATGTGTCTGATCTCCTTCCACAACGCGTCTCAATGCGTTGGTATTTCAACTTTTGTGGCAAGTCATTGTAGTTGCTGGAACCCCGGCTGTTAAGGAGTGAGGTGTGTCCAGAAAACTGGTGCTGGTGAAAGAGGAGAAAGTGGGAGAGACTCATGTGGAGGGGACTTTTCAGGGTGGATCGACAATACAGATTACCAATGAGGGTGGCATCACAGACATAGCTACAGTATCGAATTGGTCGCAAATGTGCATGCTGCTGTTTCTGTCGAACTTAAACCATGTTGCTAGGGAGCCCAAGTGCCGGTACGCACCACCTTGGAAGGATGGCTATTCAGGCGTGGAAACCGCTTTAAGTCTGCTAGCACCTTTGTGGCTAAATGTGCTCTGAAAACTTATGCATTCCAGGAGACCACTGTGTTCTGAGATTGCATATTACATTGAGAATAGGATGACATTGCTTTTGTATCTGCCTCAATCAGTACATGTATTGAACAGAGTTGGTAATCTGCATCTCTGTTCTTAGTCTGCACCTGGATGTTGCTAGAAATCTTAGTTACTGCAGCAGCTGAATGTGCCACTGTCCCTTCACCTATTCATGGGCAATGCTCATTAGTGCCTTTATTAGAACTGCTTGTGGAGATCAACAATGTTTCTGCTCTGAAGTACCTGGAACGTTTTTACTCATACTCAAAATGGTGAACAGTTAACCAAATGTGATGAAAACCTCCAGAACCAGTGATGTTTGCTCACAGAGAGACAGCACAAGAGATGTGCGGAATCTTGAAAGGTTAAGAAATTCATGCTTTCCAAGACTGGAGGAGCAAACTCTGTGCAATGCCAGGAGACCTCAAGTCAATGCAAAGATGACACAGCGAGTCATCAACAATAATTGTTGTACCTGCAGTGGCTTACAGGTTACATATTCACATGCTGTTCAAAGTAGGTTCAAGTGCATGAACTTTTCTGCCAGACCTGCACCAGACATCATATCACATCTCTAACTTCTTATTTTGGTCAATTTATGTGATTTGTGTTTTGTTGATCTTCTAGAATGCTGGGAGACAAAGCAGACAAATCTCTCAGTGTAGTTCAAAGAGCAAGACTGGCAGGGCTCCAAAGAAATGCACATGTGCCTCAAATCAGAATGGTGCATGTTTGTCATCTTCAAGTGCTCCAACTGCAGAAGGGAATTTTGCTTTATCAAGGCACACAAGGCAGCTCCTCCAAGGAATTGAGGTACCTTTGCACCAGTCATCAGACAATATTCTTCATGGATGCAAATAAGAAAATTTGTCTTAAAAATTTTCTCTGGGTACAAGCTGTGGTGTCACAGGGGTCCATGAGAATGGCATGGAGAGAGGAACATGGGTGGGTTTATCAGTTTGTCTTTCTGCAAGATATATTCTTGTGAGTCTTTGCTTGCCACAGCTGAGAAACAACATTTCATAGATTGCTTAAACCACTGAGAGAACTGCCAACAGAAAAGTATAAGAAGATGAATCCTGTTGCTTCTGATGCATGGCTGCATTTGCAAAGGTGACATAGACATCTGTAAGGATAGAACTAATTACCAAGTTCCTATCTTTGTAGAGGGTTCCTGCTGTTTTCTTCTCTTCTTTTGTCAGCGGTCATTTGTGGAATGAAGAGGGAACCACATAACCAACTATTGTGAATTTGCAGGCATATGCTAGTCGCTGGAATGATGCTTATGACAGCAGACTTTGCAACCACATACATCATCCCAAAAGTGCAATTGATCCCCATGGTGACAAAGGAGATGGTAGGACAGCCATGCCCAAGAAACAAGAGCAAGAATTTGCAAAGGGTGATGTTGATCAAGCATGCATGTATAGGGATGAGGTTGAAGAGGTTCATCTACAACTGCTGAGACATGGAGAGCCAATGTCTTGGTGGCACGAGGATGTGGAAACAGCTCATCCTAAAAAAATGATAGACATTGAACAGCTTTTGCCGGAGACTGTTACATTTCCATATGTGAACTGCATGAGACAACCTCAGGATGAGACAGGAATGGAGGGAATTGTTAAGGTTGGACAGGAAATACTGAGGAATTCAATTTATGTAGAGATGGATGTGCATAACAAAGTTAAGCTGGGACAAGAGCTGGTGGAAGAAGAGGTTCACCAACAGTTGAGACTGCAAGAGGGTTTGGCACTGGGACAAAATTTATGTTTTACACAGGCCAATAAAGAGGTTGAAAGTGAGGGAACCATGGAGATCTCAATATCTGATGTGGAGGAAGTAGAAACAGATGGAGAGGCTGAGAGATATGAAACCCTGATGCAGAGCCAAGTGATGTCAATTGAGAAGGAGACTCAAGGTTTGAACAAGGACAGAAGTCCTCAAAATGAAGAAAAGAGTTTGCAAAAAGGACAATTGGTGAAGATAGAAGCAGTTGAGGTTAGTCAACCACAAAATGGAAGGGGAAGAAAACAGTCATCAAGAGAAATATATGACAAGTTAACTAAAATGGAAGAAGAGTTGTGGCAAGGAATAGTGGTGTTAAAAGGAGGGATCCTGGATGCAGCAAAAGTATTAAGTGATGCAGTGGGAGGATTCCAAGACCTTGAAAACAAATGTAAGGAACATACACAGTCAAGGAACCAAAGTCATGATTTGCTGTCCAGGAAGGTAGTGGAAAAAGGTTTTGAAGATTCAACAAAAATGGAAGAACCTATGAGAATAGAATTTGTGAAAGGAAAAATGAGCAAAGAGGAAAAACAGAAACAGAAACTACATCTTGAGGCTAGGATACAAGAAGATATGGGGAGAGAGGCCTTTGTATGGAATGAATCTCTGGAAGAGTTTCAGTTACAAGTGCTAAGGTCAAAAGTAGAAGTATTGGAGATGACAGTTGAGGATGCTCAGAATTTCAAAGATACAAGAGGACGAAATATTTACTTGCAAGAAGCTTCAACTACAGAATGCCAACAATCTGTACTAGATACAACAACAGAAGATGGACAAAGTCATAATGCAGCAATTCTGAGTCAAAAGTCTTTAAGGAAGGACCAAGCACTGGCTAATCTAGAGGACAAGGGAAAAGGACTAGTAGTTTCAGAGCAGAAGATTGACAAAGAACTGACACTGCACACACTTGATCCACTGGCAAATGAGGGGACTTCAGATCTAGAAGTAAGTTATTCAGCAGTGATGACAATAAAGATGCTAGATAGGACTGGGAAAATTGATGAGATGTTTCTAACAGAAGAGCCCTTGCAGGGAGCAGAATCACAAGGAATTGGACAAGAAAGAGGGTACATGATACAGAAGGCACAAGAAATCAGGAAAAGACAGGAGCTTTTCAAAACACAAGAACTCCCAGAAATGGAAAGGCAACAAGGAAGTGCAGTAATGGTGTTAATACATAAGCAGGAAGGAACTGAAATAAGAGAAGAACGACACCTTATGCAGCAAATGGTCAGCAGACTAATAAAGGAGGACTATGGAGAGAAAGTGGAAGGCACTAGTAGTGGTGGTGATGAATATAGAGAAAAGATCCTGAGGAGAGAGGCACAGGGAGAGTCTATCAAATTGCAAGAAAGTGGATTGATGATCCTAGGAATTGCAAGAGAAACATCAGAGTGGGAGTCCATGAGCTCACACAAGAGCACAACAAAGGTGCATATGGAAAAGGTGAAAATGACCAAGATGTTTGACAATGAATCAAATGATGAAGCTAGACTGGCAAAAGAAAGGACCTGCTTCTCTAGGAAAGACACATGGAAAGAGTCTGGAGAACTTGATGATGCTTCCAATAGGGGAGATCGATATTTGGGGGCACAGGGGTCAGTGGACTTTCTGGGAAAAGATTTGGAGCAAAATTTAAAACTAGCAACCATGAAGGTCATCGACAAGACAGTGGCAATGATAGAGAAGTTTGTTGAGATTAGTATAAATAAACTCTTAAGAAAGAGCATACACGAAGAGGTTACAAAGTCACTGGATGTGGGCAGAACTGAGCCTTGGAATGAGAGGGTTGAAGAGACTAGAAAGACAAGAGATCCTTCCCTCCACCAAGAACTCCCCAGGCATAGACATGAGGAGGTAGCTGAAAGAGAAGAGGTGAGAAGCCAGAGAAGAGAGGGATTGCTACAGAAGGGCAAAGAAGTGCAGATGAGAGAAGAAGCAGGTTTCATGCATCAACTTGTCTGCAAAAGAATAGAGGAGGAATTTGGAGAGAACTCTAGTAGTGTAGAGTGTTCATCTAGAGAACAGTCCCTCAGGAAAAGGGCGGAGAAAGAGGAGTTAAAAATAGGATTGGTTGTGTTGACTCAAAAGGTGGGAGAGCACAGTAAAGGAGATGGTGAATTCTTTGCCCAAGGATATGCAAGAGAGAAGTTGCAGGAGGAATCTAGAAGCCCACAAGGGCTCACAACAGAGATGCAGACACGAAAGGTGGAGTCAACCAAGTCCATTGACAGTGCAGCACTTGAGGAAGGGGTGTCAAGAAGATGGGTATGTCATGAGGTTAGGCAGTCACAAGAAAGAATCAGGTCCTCTTGGAAAGAGAAATGGAAAGAGACTGCAGAACTTGAGGATGCTTCCATTAGTGGAGAGCAATGCGTGAGCCAACAGTTGTCAATGGCCCTAGCTGGAAGAGACACAGAGGTAAGGCAGAACCTTAGACTTGCAAACACTGAGGTTGCCAACAAAGCAGTGTTGTGGATAGGGAATGTGGGAGAGACGAGCAGAAATGAATTCTCAGTGGAGTGCATACAGAAAGAGCTTAGAAAGTCAGCAGACACAGGCAAGACTGGCACTTGGAATGAGAAGATCTTAGAGACTAAAAAAATAGAAGATTCTTCCCTAAGCCAAACAGTCTCAAGGCAATGGGTTAAGGTGACTGGAAAAGAAGAGGAGAGAAGGCAGAGAACTGATTTCTTATCCAAAGATGCCTTGGAGGTGATCAAGGTGTTGAGAGAGTCAGTGGAAAAGAGCACAAGAAATACTTTGGTTCTTTGTGAACAGTTACCAGCATGGAGGGCAAAGTCATCATGCAAAGCAGCCAATAGACAAAAGGTTGGGGATGAAGAGGAGGGTGTTCAGGGGCAGATTCAGGCATAGTAACACTGACCATGTCTTTTTGTCTACTACTGTCTACACTACCATGACTGACTAAGCTACTACAGAAAATGGTTTTCTCTTCAAACATGAAAGAGTATTGAAGTGCATCTTGGGAACTGCATATAGGTGGCAATCTGTATGTGGTCATCTTCTAGTGCCTCTGACTAAGGCTAGCATTGCATGTTTTGATTGTTCAAATGTTAAGGAATCCTGGAACTGCATCTTGGGAACTGTATCGGTGAGTTCAACAATTATACACAGTCATGTTCACCAATTAACAAAGTGAAAGGTTAACATCAGATAGATGGTGCTTTTGTCTAATTATTTGGGTTGATAAGGTGCAGGGAGTACTGCATAGTAACAAAGAGCTGCCCCATAGTTCTACAGACCAAATTGAACATTCAGAAATGATGCAGCAAGTAACACAAGAAGGGCAGAAAGGGGAACAGGTGTTTCTAAGGACCAAATGGCTTGAAATTGCAGAGAAAGTAAAACAGAGAATCCATGTGGAGGAAGCAATCTTAGTCAGGTCACTATGTTTTACTTAGCAGATTTTCACTTTCATAGATGACCTTAATTGGGTGAAGAGGATGCCTCTAAATGTGAGACTTTCTCTATATAGGAAGAGGGAGGCAAAGTTGTCACTACAGTTAAAAATTCATGCAACTGGGCCTTATCTTTGGTTATACCTATCTGAATACACATATTTAATTTCTGGGAACTGACAACTGTAGCATGAGATTCCATCATGTCAGTGTTTTGTGCACCATGAACATCAATCAAGAAACAGGGTTCATCTGTACACATACCGTGGCACAGACAGAAGGGAGTATATGTCTGGTGGAGTCTGGTTAATGTGTATTCAATGGACTAAAAGAAACACAACCAACTGTCATGCAGGGTATCAAGAGCACAGATACTTGTGCAACCCAAAGATGTAGTGGATTTTTTTTTTGCAGAGCATGAAGACAAGTCAAGTGATCAACAAGAAGGAATAATGCAGGTATGGTGATATGGATCCCCCTCCAGATTTCGTCAATTCATAAATGTGAGGTTAGCAACTTCTTGCACTGAAAAATATTGAATGCTATGTGTCTTTTTAACTTCAGAGTAAGAGTATGATATGTATGTTCAATACCACTGTCAAAGGTGTTCAAACATGTGGATGACTGTTGTTATGATTCAAACTGCTCCTCAGTTTTTGGATTTGTCTGTGTTTTTAGGTTGGGTTTTCCTCTTCTTCATGTTTGCTGATATGTTGCTGATTTATTGTCAGATCTGAAATCTCTATAACCTTATTTTCAGGTCATCTCTCAATTCTATTCACATTGAGTTGGATTAGTATGGAGAAGTTCTCTGTACTTATGAAAGATATGTAACTTCACAGCAGGAATATGGTGAGTTGAATGATGTTGTGTCTTTATCAGGAGGACCAAGGTTCCATGGCAACTAAGCAGCAGGTTACAAACCCTAGAAATGTCAATTGTGGTATGAGCCCCTGCACTCCTGAGAGGCTTCCTCCGTTGAAAACCTCTGGAAAGAGTGTGCAATTACAAGAGCAATGGGAAATTTCAGGGAGACTTGATGACAAGGGCATCCAATTGAAGGTGGAGAAAGTACCACAAAATGAAGACAAAAATAACCAGTGCTCATTGTACAGTCTTGTTGATTCATCTGAGGCCATGCAAGCTTGCCTGTGGGAAGAACCAGAGCACCAAGATGATAACTCTGCTCATCTTAATGAGACAAAGTCAGTGAAGGCTGAACAACTGGCCTTTGCATTAGAATGGATGATGACAGAAGAGGACAACGTGCGGTGTTCAACAGATACAGTTCATAACTACCAGACACAAGGTGCGATATATTATTCTAATTTGTTTTCAGCACATGTTCCCTTATCTTTGCACAGGTTCTTTCGTCATGTAACTATTATGTGGGCTGAATGGGCTGGAATTCAAGTATACAACTTCATGTGAATATGTAAATCTTATTTGGAATTGTTACTGGCTTTCATGATGGGCATAGAGGTTATTGAGACACCTGGCCATTGCGAGGCAGTAAGGGAAGATTGTTCAACTGATTTCTCCATGAGGTCCAAACAGGTTAAAAGTGAGTGCTCAGTGGATCTCCAACCTAGCTTTGAGAGAGTTACAAATTCCTCTCAAGTTGCTTTCTCAGTGCTTGATGAGCATGAGATCAAAGGGGCCTTTGCACTGCCCAGGAACAAGTTAAAGAGACAGTTCCTTAGGCAGGTTCAGCAAAGTTTGATCAAGGTGCGACAGACTATGCCATTGTCATGTATTTGGCATGAAGACTCTGATAGGCATGATACAGTGCAAACAACTGCTGCTGAGCACGTCTGTCAAGAATGCAACAAAACACTCACAACACACATTTGTGAGCCAAGCTGTGTAGATTATGCTTTAGAAAAGGTTCAAGATTTCAAAGGAGCTCAGGATACGGAAGAGGATCAGCATCGAAAAGGTGCACAATACCTTGAGGAGACAAGGGTTGCAGAGCTTGTAAGACTTCCTAGAGGACAGCCACCAAAAAGTTCATGGTGCTGGATGGTAAAACGTGAAATGAGGGAGAAGTTGTTTGTCAACCCATGTTTAAGAAAGAGGAAGAATTTCCATGGAAGGTCCCCAAGACCTAGATCCTCTCCTAGTTCTCAAGAAATTCCAACAGAAATAATGGTTGCTGATAGAGAACCTGAATTGTGTCTGCCTCTATTGACCTATAGCATTGTGGACCACAAGACAACAAGTCTTTGTGATGAGGTTGAGAGAAGTCTGCATGAAAAGAGAATGGACAAGACTCTGCTGCAGTCACACAAGAATCAGGAAGCCACTGCAGCCCACAAGGGATCTCTGGGCAGTCTTGTATCTGGAATATCTTCTGGGAAGAAAGTTGGAACAGTTCAGAAGAAATCTGATACGGGTCAGATATGTGACATAGCTTCTGGATCAAAACAGAAGAAGATTTGGAAGGCTGGCACAACTTGGAAGGAATCTATTACAGCTCTTTTCTCTAGAATAGGCTTTAGAGAAGAAGAGAAGACGAATCTTTGGAAGAAAATCAGATGGCCCTGTCAGAAATTTGAGATAATGAAGGGCAGCAAGGACAAACTTCCAGAGGAGAAATCCAAAAAGCAACAAAGAATATCACATGTTGATACTCAGAACTCTGAAACAGTTATAAAGGTTTTGTCAGCAGGCTCAGGACAAGTGTCCTTTAACAGCTGGAAAAGGTTTAGACCAAAAACTAAGGGCAAGTTTGAGCAGCCTCCAGGGAAGCAATTGTCAGACTGCCATCAAAGTCTTGGTATAAAGTCCTTGAGGGTCAGTTTGAAGATGTTAAAGACATCAGAACTAGGTGAATCATTGTTGCAGGAATGGTTTGCAAAACATAGCAAGTACAAGCATTCCCATGGAATCCAACAGAATCCAGAAGGCAATGATGATGGCAGATGCAATGATCCAGCAGATTTACAAGAAAGCAACAGTTATTGGACTCTGATATCAACTCCAAGAGACAGACACATCTTACAGCCAGCATTACATGGAATACTGGAGGCACCAAAAACCCTGGTACAATGGACCTTTTGGGGTATGAAGCATGTCCTCAAGTGGTTGTCTCTGCACAAGGGGCAAACAACAGGGGAGGAAATGCACAGGAGGAATATGCAGAGAAGTCTTGGGAACCCTTTTCGAGCTGCTGTCACGATATCCTTAGGAAGTTGGATGCAACATTTTGCTGACAAGAACTTGGAGCAACAAAAGTCTAATGCTTCAATTGTGCATTGTGACATGTATCATGTAGGAAGTGCTAGAGACTCCTTGGATGATCAATTTTGTCCTAATTATCCTATCTGCAGAAAGCTCACTGCACATAGTATCAGTTCTCACAATCCCCAAGAAACCAAGGAAGAGGAATTTGCTCTTCAAAAGACACAGTCACAAAGAAGTACTATGGAGCTTTGTGGAGCAGCACCCTGTGGACAAGGTGTAGAAGGTGCAGATGATGCTTCCACATTGTGGAGAATGAGACCTTATGAATTTAATTGCCCGCCGACAATTGATTTGAGAGGTCCCAAACCATATAATGCTGCAACCCTTTGTTGGGAGGCTGGGATTAAGGAGGAAACCATTAGTAGGCGTCTATTTCATTGGGAAACTGGTGATTCAGGACTCAGAAGCCTTGTTTTAGATGACAAAGTTGGGCAACAAGTCTTCCATGGCCAATTACATTTGCGCAAGATGGACAAAACAAAACCAAAATTTGTCACGATCAAAATTGTCAGGAAGCAATTCCTCTAATGCTGTATCAGCCTGATTAGCAGTGTTGTTTTGAAAAGTACTCTTCAGAGATTAAGGTGGTACATGTAAGGTATTGTGGCAACAACAAATTTCCAGCACAAGCCTCTGTTTGAGAGTCCATGGAGAACCCACAAGTTGTTATTGCTGCAATAGCCATATGAATGTGTTGGAGCAGATCTGCAGCATCTGTGTCATATGTGAAGAAAGCTCAATCATGACAATGACGAGATATGGAAAGATCTTTTGCATGAGGGGTTACACAAAACACTCATATTGTGCCAGTATGTCAGACCAAAAATTTGACCACATCAACAAGGCACATTGAAGAATCATTGGAGTGTAACAAAAAATGACAACAAAACCCTTAGGAAAAACAGAATATGAAATTGTCGTCCAACTTAAGATTTTCAGAATACATTCCCTTCTCACAAGCTTGTTTCTGCAAATGATAAGCACATTACTGCTCACCAAATCTAGAACAAAAACCTGTAAGGAAACTATGTTTTCACAAAGATTTGGAAGTGGCATTTGTCCTCTCTTATATCACTTATGATTAGTCTCTCAACCCAACCCTTCCCTTCTGGATTATGCCACTCGGATGTACAATGCCACTACAAACAGTTCATTAACAGCCCACATTCTCAGATGGTCTTGAGATGTATAGCACTTGGTTCCTACCACAGACATCCAACTTACAATGTTCCCATATTGAAAGGCAAATGCAATAAAAGGCCCAGTTTATTACCCATTGCAATCTGTATACCTATCATAACCATTAACTTTCTGTTGACCCAGAGACTCACCAAATCACTCTGGTACAAAAGCTCAGCTCTCACCAGCCTTTTTTTAAAGGACTTTGTAATTTCAAGCAGGTGGCTCTTATAAATACAATTGCAGTGCATATCTGGCAACAAAGCAAACAGTGTATTGTGGAACTTCTGGCTAAACAAATTTTCAATAAATAGAAATCTGGCTTTTTGCAATAAAAAAATTTCATTACAAGTTGGTGAGACATGAAATTTACACTAGCAGAAATTGGCAAAATTTAGAAAGCATTATCTAAAACATGGCTATGGAGCCAATATATAGCTCTATGGCGATGCACGATGTAATATAGTGCTATCTATGTGTTGAAATCTCTCAAACATGCATTAAAAAGGGCCTTTTTCATCGTTGGGTGATTGTTCACCACATGAGTTAGAACTTAGGACTTAGGAGTTAAACACACACAATTTACATTGGACATACATATGACACAAAAGTTCAAACACAAATTACAATGGACATACATGATACAATGTACATCTAACACACAAGCTCAAACTCAAACTCAAAATTGAACAATAGATAATAGAACATAATGGACAATGGGTAGACATTAGACATTCACTTCAAATAGGGGACACTCAAGCATATAGACACAAACCTTCAAAGTTTCTTGAACCTCAATTAAACATCAAGACTTAAACGTAAATTAAGATTTAGATTTTTAAACTAAGGCTCAAACAAACCTAAAGATATGATGCTTCAACCAGACTTAGATAGATAGACCTCCAAAAAACTCAAATATAGACTTAGAAAAACACACACCAACTCAAGAAGATTCAAACAAACATAAACTCTTTAATTTAAATAGACTCAAAAAACATAGATATACACACTACTCAAATAGACACACTCAAACAAATAAACCTTCAATGGTGCATTGCTGTAAACTAGCAATGTCTTCAACTTCTAAGTCAACCTTAATGTTATAATTTCCTTAGCAAAAAACCACCCACTTTGGCCAAAAGCTTTCATCATCAAAACGGCCCTAAACCATTTGGATTATAATATAATTCAAACCTCGCCTAGGTTTTTGCTTCTTCCAATCATCAAAGCATGCATCATATAGGAATGTGTTCAAAGTGTAGAAAGTTTGGGAATATGTCTTAACAATAGTGTGCAAGTGCTCATTGAAGTGGTTCTTCAATTTTGATTTCATGAAAGAGAGGGTGGAAAAGGTTCTTTCATCCTCCATCGAGCCTAGCACTTGCATTGCTGCAATTGTTGCTAGTTTGAAAAACTCAAGGAATGAATGTTGTAAAATGTGAGAAGCCTCCAAAGTGTGCCAAAGCTGAGTTAAAGGATTAACATGGAATGGAGCCTCAATTGTAATAGCAACATTAGACTTCATAATCATCTTAAACACATTGGATTGTAAATTTAGAACACTTGTAGATAGAATGGATGGACATATCCCAACTACTTCCAAGGGAGTATTTGCCTCTAAGCTTTTGACAAGCTGCAAACGCCATTTAGAGCAATAATGGGATTTGATCAACATCAAAAATGGCTGAAAATTTTTTCAACATTAGTTTGAAGCTAGTATTGGGGATAGTAGAACCTCATGGCATCCATGAGATGAGATGCTAGAAACCTTGTCATAAATTCTCAAACCAAAAATTCAACTACAATTGCAAGATTCAACCAAAGATAGAAATAGAAACATACAAACTTGCAAAGTCCAAATACATAAACACATGCCTAGAAAATTCAAATCAAAGGATTCATGGTTGGAAATTACAAACCTGAACAAGATGCCTTAACATTCTCCACAAGATTGTCAAAGATCTTTCAAGTCATTTGTACCTTCTTGCCATTGGCATCTAAACAAGTAGCCCAAAATGTGTAACCTGATGGTTCAAAACACAAGTATTCAACCTCCAAAGTTGCAATATAATGAAGTTGCCCTCCATTTTAAATTTATAGTGTTGTGATTGCAAGCAAACAAGTCTTAGAACTCTTTGAAAATGTCAAACACATACTTTGTCTTTGGATCAAATTAATGAGAGTACAATTGCCTCTAGTAGACCTTGATGGTTGCAACATAATCACACACAAACACATCTTTTTTTTGGTGCAAATTTGATTAAAACATGGATTATTTCCAACACAATGACACTAGGAAGCAAACATGTGAGTGCGAATGTGAGCTTGTGAGCAATAACGAATATATTTGGAATATTTTGATGACAAGGACAAAATATTCTTAGAAAATCCCTATATGTCATGTAGGATTGATGTGGAAAATATTTTTCCACACATACATGGATGAAAGTTTTTAAAATGGATGAAATGTTTGAACATCAATGAACTTTTTGGATGATAATTACACATAGACGAATTGTTTGGATGAAATATTCGTCAGGTTGAAATGTATGGATGAAACTAATTATAAAAAAATTATGCCGGACGAAAACCACATGTACATGGATGACATTTACAAAAAACATGAAATATTTGGATGAATGTGGAGAATGAATGAACTTTTGGATGATAATTGAAAATAGATAAATTTTTTGGATGAAATTTTTAACTAATTGAATGTATGGATGAAAGTAATTCCAAAATAGTTATGATGAATGGAAATTATTGGACTCACATAATTTTCATGTCCAACTTCATTTGAAAAAAAAAATCAAAGGTGAAACTCAAAGGAACTACTTTACAATGCAAAAGGGTGAAACAATAACTTGTGTAAATTAAGTGAAGTCAGATAGTAAATCAAAGGTAGGATGTCCACATAATGATGGCATGGGAAAATGCTTAAGAAATTAGTGAATAGTGCACTACACACATCATGCTGAAAAACATTTTTATTTTTGCAACAAAATATATTCCATAAGAACATAACCCATAACACTTTTATTTAACAACTATCTAATGACACTACAACCTAATTTACCTCTAAGACTTTGGCATGATCTAATAATCTATGAACCTCATTCCAACTGGAGGATGGATAATGGATGAATGGTTTTCTGATCCCAACGTACATGGCATGTTACAAAATGTAATATAAGTGCTTACATGGCCACCCATGGCCCTTGCTTGCCAAGAGACCCAAACATCATGGAAGAAAAATCCATGCAACTACAAGCCAAGTAATCACTAATCGTTACTTCATATTGCTTATAGTTTTTTGGCGGTCTTGAAAGGAGGTGGTAAATCTGTCCATATCTCAAAGGAAGAATGTTTAAAGGAGTTAATAGTGTGTCTTCAAAAGTTCATCCCACCTCCCACTTGTTTTCTTGTAGAATGGATAGTTTAAACATGGCGAGACGTTGAATCTTCTTCCCATTCCTTGTTTTGGGCCAAACATCTGGATCCAATGGCTTATAGACATGGGCAAAAGGACCATTCCAAAGAGATTCCAAAGGGCACATGCTGAAGGCTGATTCACAGGTGCAAAATTGTCATCTCCAACCAAATTGACATGGAGACATCTTGGCTTCTTCAAAAGCAAGAAACTAACCTCTTCCAATGCCACCACTTCAATTTGAATGAGATTTATCCCTGCTTGCACAAGCCATGAGGAAAGCAAGGTTAGCATATTGAGTCCATATTTCATGTTTATCCTTCCCAAGCAACGCAAAGGTCATCATGACAAAACCAAAACTTATGTAGCTCAATTGATACACCTTTGGTTATAGACCAATAACCAACATAACACAGAATAGGAATACCACAATCTGTTTGTTTTGAAATGATTCTAACTTTGTAGTAATGTTTAGTGTCTTTTTACAATGCTAAGCAACAATTGTTTGACTTTAAGGGACATTGTTCAATTTGCCAAATCTAATCCCCTATAAGCCCTACCAACACAGTTGTGCGTAGTAGTTTCAATTTTCAAGAATTACATCAGGGATATTGGGGTGTGATAAGGTTATTAAAGGTTTTTAAAGATTTCATGTGAAAATGAGGAATGACGGGTGCACATGGTTACATGGGGGTTTTTTTTGTTTCAAAATTTGATTCTTCAACAAAAACTAATAATCATAGTTTTAGAACTTCAATTGCATGATTGGGGTGAGAATATTTTAAAGGGTTGGGGTTAGAAGCAAATAAAAATTGTAATATTTGGCAAAATGTGGGTCTTGTTCTAGTATTTAGTGGATAGTTGCACAAGCAAAGATGATTTGAAATTCTTGAAGCAGTTAAAGGGTGTCAATGAAATGGCCAATGGAGATAGAATAATCTTCAAGCATTATAAACATGTAGAATTAATTTGAGACAGCATAACAATTAAAATGAATAGGGTGATAGGGTGCTAACTACAACATGGATCTCACGATGAACAAAATTTTTATTTAGGTTATGGAGAAGTTTAAGGAGGAATTACAAATACCTGTTGAGTCTTACGTTATGCCACAATGGTAATTCATAACTATAGGAAATCTAAGATGTGTTGGATGGTGCAAACTAAGTAATTTGCTTCGTTGTTAAGAGGTAATCAACAAATTAGACCACACAACCAATAATAATGTCGAACGTCGAGAATTGAAGACCATGTAAAAATCGAGGAATCTTTAGTTTCGTAAAAACCTTAATAGAAATTTTCAAATTCATTATTAAAAGTGGGGTCAACTTGCAAAAAAATCACCAAGGTACCAGAGTTTGAAAAAAATCAATAATCACTACAACAACAGGGGGCTATTTTGCGATCCACATATCATCGTAAACAACAAAGAAAGAAGTTTTCAAAAACCCACATTTGCGAACCATAACTCTTCGCAAACTGTTAAGCCTTTGCGATACTACAACATTCGCACCCGTACAATCGCAAGTCCTTCACAACTCCCGAACTTGATACAATTGCAAACATTTTACAATTGTAACTACTTTTATATACAATTTGCGATTGACATTACATCGAAAACTATTTGCAACAAACCCATCGCCGCAACGACTTGGCGAATCGACTCAAAAGTCTATCAGTTTCCGAAATAAGGTCCATCGCAAACCCTTAATGGCATTTTGAGAATCCCAACAAGTTTGCGTTAGATTTTATATCGGAAACCACGCAAACTTTTTGGGATTCTCAAAATGCCGCTAAAAGTTTGCGAAATCATAGATTTCGCAAACATGTTCTGGAATGATTTTACCCCAAGAGTGTAACGATGTTTGTGACATGGTATTATTGGTCTTTTGGCTTTTGCAGTATTGCGAAGAATTATGACTCACAATTTTTTTTGAGATGCATTGTGTATCGCAAGAGCATGGCACTGTATTCTTATTTTGGAAGCAAGGTTTATTTGGGTCACTTTGGGCCGCAAAAAAAAAATCTATATCAAAATTTCAAAATTTACAATGTAAAAGGGTTTGCAACCCTTGGGTATATAGTTGTCTATCTAGACCTCCTTCCCCTCTTGGATTTCTTCCTTGAATCTTTCTTCCTAGTGTTCTCTGGTGGAGGGGGAGGCTGCTCATCCTCCTCCCTCTCTTCATCGTCCCCCTGCCCCTC
>Ga0209611_10001201_pt1 | contig 43229 bp, 28 predicted proteins | sample S1TSphgellanicum_3_FD_187693 | JGI IMG/M metagenome (GOLD analysis project Ga0209611, IMG submission 187693) | Host-associated microbial communities from peat moss isolated from Minnesota, USA - S1T2_Fc - Sphagnum magellanicum MG (SPAdes) (version 2) | ecosystem: Host-associated > Plants > Peat... | reverse complement strand
TTTAGGTTGTTTGAAATTTGATATTGCCTCTAGTGTGGGTTTTAAATAGTTTTTGAAATTTATATGACCTTTGGTTCCAAAGGCTTCCCAAAACATTTAGAGTTTGATTTAGTTTAAGATGAAGTTTATTTCCATCTATGTTGGACCCAATTAAAATTTATAAGTTCACTAAATAGGTACTCACATTTATGAAGTGGGTATTAGTGTGGGAGGAAATTAGGGATGAACATAATTCAAAAAAATAAACTATGCCAATCAAATATTAAACTAGGCAACATGTAATGAAGAGACTTTTTTTTTTTCCTTTTGTCTAAGGGATGTGAGGTCGGGTGAGGGAGGAATTTTTTGTGGTTTTTCTTTTGGAAAGGAGGGAACCAATGAATCCACCTGATGCTACTGCATTGAATTAATAATAGTTCACTAAGTTGTAACAGGTTTATTTCTATCTAAGACTGAACAAAAAGGTGGGGATAGAACATGTGTAACCAAAAAATTGGGGGTAAGGACACTTGCTAATATATTTGGTTTCTTTCCCTTGACCACAATACCTAACTTAAATTCACTCACTACAAGGCCTCATCCTCTAGCTCTTGCAAAGCCTTGCATGGATCCAAATCTTAGAGCATCAATTCCTTGCTACTGACCAAATGCACATCCAAATGAGACCCTCCAATCAATTTTCAAACTCTCGAGTCTATGCACTCTCTCTTCATATGGAATTGTATACCTACAACAACATAGCCTACTCCCACCAAGTTGAGATGTGGCAGTATCCAATCCTACACCAATTCGCTTACAAATCCATTTTTACAGAGGCATGCACTCTAGACCTCGGGACAAGATAGAATAGGATTGAAGTTAGGCATTGGAAAGTTTTGAACAAATGCTGAATAAATTCTTTACTCTCCCTTACTTTCATGCATGCGTCATTCTCAAATCTCAACCCAAGATAAGCATTCACTCCACACACTCAGATATATTATCCTTTCAAACTTTCTCACACCTATACTTGGCTTTCCAGAGTCAATTTGACAATCCCATCACCTGCCAAAACCAGAAGACCGATATACACATTACATTCAAAGTTCAAAATATGACTTGAGAGACTTGTAAAATCTCTCCATGCATTTTTAAGCCCAAAATCATGACACTTTGGCAACCAGCAACTCCAAGGGCCTAAATCTAGTATATTTTTTCTACCCCTCTTACCTCCATCTCCAGTCCCTGATGATCTTGGGGTTGGAGACATCACAAACAAGATTAAAACTCCAAGTTACTGCATGGTGCGCAATCAAACTGAAGGATAGTCAAAGTACTGGTCTTACATAGCTTCTTTGAACCATTTCTGCCCAGCCAAGACTTCTTTGTGCGAGTGTTTCCTTATTGATAAAAAACAAGCTGTACCCAAAGTCCATGACTGTTGACACACATTTTCGAAACGCAAAGAAAGCCCAAAGAACACTCTGAATCAGGGAAGACATGTTCAGATGTCATACAGAGAAGGCTTCATTGATTTGATAGTTTTCAACTTGTGCTTGCTCAATGCCTGCTTTGGCAATGGCCTTGGGGATTACACAGGTGCCAGTGATATTTTTTCTCTATCACCATTGCACAGTCCACCTGCTGTCAGCTGAGATCTATGTTATCAAAATCCACATCTGAGTGGCCTCAATGTCATCATTGGGTCCCAATTCCACCTCGAGCTCCAAAAAGCATTGCAAGCACATACGTCTCAGCCATATATTCCCACATTACACCACACTTGATAGAAAAACACAAAAATAATGAGGACCTAAACCACATGGTGCAAAGGCAACACCTCAAGAACACATAAAAGAACCTACATCCCTTTCTCCCTTTCAAGACAAGGATGGTGAAGAAAGAAAAACTGTTTGGCAATTTGTCTTGCTTTCACAATCCAATTTACATGAGAAGAGCATCCAAAGTAGACCCAATTGCAAAGCCCTCTCAAGCATGTGAAGTGGATATGATGCTCATCCAGCAACCACCAGAATCTAGTTCCTGCTCATGACAAGCAGCAGTTGAGGTAATACTCTCTGTACAACAAACAACAGTTGAGGTAATACTCTCTGTACCCCTTTTTCAACTTCTCATGGTTCCATGAGTGAATGTCTCTTCTCACAGCATCTTTCTTGTCATACACTTTTAGCAGTGTTTTAACTGTTTGAAGGGTAGAGTGGACAATTCTTTTGTGTCAAGCATGCAGAATCTTTTTTGTGGTACACACACACACACAGCAGCCAAGAAAATGTAGCCAAACAAGATTCAGAACAAACATTAGCTAAATCCTTGCATCCATTCTTGAACTAAAAGAAGGTCCTACACCAAGCACACCATAAAATAGCATGCTTCCGGATTACTTATTTTGCACCTTCATGGCAATGTGAGTATTATTACTCATGTTCATCTGACTTAAATAGATTTCTGTTTTTCTTCAAGTGCCTATGATGTTTTATTCAGCTGATTGGAGATCCTCTAAGACAATTGACCATGCAGCAGATATAGAGGCATTCAAAGCCTATTGCTGGAGAAGGTAATAGTGAATTGCTGAAGAAACTGCTTGCTCAAATTTGTGGGTGGTAATTTGGAAGCTGTCAACCTTGTTTCTTATCTCCAGATTCTGACAAAAGTCACCATACAGCAAGTGATCTGCCTCCTCCTTGATTAAGCAATACTTAGGGCTTGCACATGTGGCCTTAGCAAATGAGGCAGACCTAAACTGCATTGTTTGTATCCATCCAATTTTAGGATTTCACAAGCACTGGTAACACATTGAATGGCAAGTTGCAGACTAAGATGTGCTGATCTTATTGTGTTAGTTTTGGTTTTGCTGGAGTTGGCAAAATGGTCACCTTCAATTTACTATTGTAGAGTTTCCTCTGCAATCTCATAGATCTGATTGTTATGGTGCTGAAGAAAATTCATGCATACCAGCAGAAGGAGTTTTTTGGGGGGAAGTCAGGAAGTGCATAAAAGTTTGTCTCACAGTTCATATTCTTCTTCTTCCCATTGCCAGATTTGGGGTCATGGTCTGGGGTTTAGGGCTGGTTACTGACATGAGACCCTTAAGCACAAAAGCATGGGCATCTCTCTCCTGATTATCAATGGCTGGATGAAACATGTGAATTCAACCCCACATCTTTGATGTCTGTCTACAAACAAACCATAAGATGAACTAGTATCACGTCTGGGTATTGCCTTTGATGTAGCTTCCAAATCATCTTCTTTGAAACCCTTGTTCTTTGGTTTATGGATGTCTCAGTCTGGACATCAGTCAACCTTTCATTGTTTCTACATTAATGTATTTCTTTGTTATTTTTTCCTCTTCTTTTTTTTGCAGGTTCTGGACTCTGCAATTTTTTTATGTACTGGGCACTCTTGCTTTGTCAACAATTTTGGGGTGTTTGGGAAGCAAACTAGATTTCTTATCATGACTAGCTGTGGGTGGGCACAAGTTACAGCGTTCAAACAGCCTGCAGAAAAACTGGCAGCTTTGGACATTGAGCAATGTTTGACATGAGAATTGGCAATTTCAAGCAAGTTGCTAATCCAATGGAACTTTCCAAGTGGATATATCCAGATTTTCAGTATCAAAGTGTCATGGCTAGGATTGTATTAGTCTCAAATCAACTGCATTCTCTATTCAAGTAGCTCAAGCATGTACAAAACTTTCTTGCCTTCAAAGTTTATGGGTGCCAACCATTTTGTTCTACAGTTCTGTTGATAAATCACTGCTCCTTGGGCAACTCCCTGGGAATAGTTTTTCTGTGATTTTGTGGGAAGACTATACCTATACTTGTCAATATTTGCATCCTCGGGTATCTGAATATTGGTTTGTTGAATCAAAAAAGGCCCAACAACTTCAGAGCATGAGAAGGCTGCTGAGAAGTAGGATCAAACATTGCTTCAGTGCTCAAGTCAATGTTTTGTGCTTGAGAATGTCTCTAGCATAGCTTCTAGAATCAACTATATTTGATTATTCTCAGTTCAGGATATACTTCTAGCCTAAGGGGTTCAGCGTTATGATTTTTTTCTCTAATACTATTGACTGCTTTGAAAATGCTAGGTTTATTTGTTACTATCTCTTTTTTCTTTGTGAGTATGGCATTAATTTGGATCTTGAATTGGGCGAATATGAAGCTCACAGCAGAGAGAGCTATCAGAAAGCATGCGAGTACTACAAGAGAACATGGGATGCTGATGCAGCCTTGCATTGCATGCTGCACTATTTGACTGCTGAGCAGGCTCCTGTAAGGCTCTCAATGATCTTCTGCTGTACTTGAAATTGAAGGTGATGAGTGGCCATCAATATATCTTGGCCAGTGTATTCATTTTATTTGTGAACTAAGTGTTGATGGGTGATGAGGCAACCAACAAATGCCCTTGTATGTAGCTGTGGGAGTAGAGGGTGGCTATAACACAGTAGGGCTATATACCATGACGTGTGGCAGGAGTGGGTCACAGAAGTTTATGCCTATGATTTTATGGTGTGGAAATTCACAGTGCATTGATCCTTTGTTCGTGATGTGGTATGGGGTCAGAGCAGCTGGTGAGCTTCAAGCAAGACACTTCTAACTATTTGCAGGCCATCAACTGCATTCCAAGAACTACCCATGTGGCTTATGTACGATTTTTCAAGAAAACAAGATCTCACTTGCTATAATTGCATTTTTGAAGTTTTGTTTCCTGGCTGTTTCTGAGCCATCTTATGAGCAGGATCTACAGCATGGGTGTGACAAGAAAGGGATGGATGAGGGAGCAGGTATGCGCACAGCTACCAGAGCTATCTGTGGAACCATGCAGCCAGTCATCATACACAAAGTTATGGTAATTCCCTTCAGAAAGAAACCACAAACTGGAATTAACCACAGTGCAAGTTGGTTTTTTGGGCATCCAAGTCTTCTGGATACTCCAGAGGTGAAGTCTGTCCCTGAACCAGCAGATTCAGAACAGGCTACAGCTAGCTCAATTTCAGTTAGTGGGAATGTAGGAGAATCTCATGTGGATGGGACGAAGGCTTCAGAACTAATTTTGAATGATAGACCTTCCACTATAGTCAATCAGGAAGAGCCTTGCAAGAATGTGGCCAAGGCAGCAGATTCAGCCGGAGTTTTGATTAATTCAACACCATTGGAGGGATATTCAGTGGGAGTCCATACATTCATACCATTGGTCATACCAGTGGTGTGCAGTTCTTCCTTTTTAAGAGAAATCTGGTCTCAGTTTTGACATTTCAAACTTATTTGGAGGTTCTCTGGGTGGGGTTTAAGCCTGGTTCCTCCAATTTTTGCACCGTTTGGTTTCAGTTCTAGCACAAGTTTTTTTAATTCAAGAACCTTTGAGCCAAGTTCGAAAACTGGGTCTGGTTTCATGTACACACTACACACTCCCCAATGTTAGAGATCTTGGGTACAAAGTTTTGCAACAATTTAGAATAGGGATCTATATAGATACAGAATTCAACAACTAATTAAAATTATTTAATTCTAAATTTCAGCCTACTTATCAACTTTTTATAACAAATCAACTTGCCTACCTAAAGAACTTAACTTTGTGTTCAAGAATGTTTTTTCACAATTTTGGTTTCAGTTCCGGATCAAGCAAAAGACTAATTCCGCAGTTCATTCTTGTGTGACAGTTTCAACAAAAGAGTGTGAATTTGGGTTCAAGTCACAAGAACCTGAACCCCTGAATTTAACACAACAAACAAGATACCCTCACAACCTCAATGTTCCTACAACTATGCAATTGAGCTTCACCCCACTTGTATCCTGCTATGCAACAATGGCTATGCGGGAGCTTTTGCAAACATCCACATCAGTGGGTTTTCCTTTCTTACACTTTGTGCTAAAATTCACAGCTCCTAATAGATCCTGTGCAAAGCGTAAATCCCTTCCAACAGACATATCAAGTTGAAATGCAATTTTCCATTCATGCTCATTGGCCTCAGTTTGCAATAAACATCACCCTTGAAGGAAGAAGAGAAAAATAACATCCTATTTCCTGCAGGTTGCATTCCACAAGACGCTTTAACACTGACCCAGCAAAGTGAGAAGCTACAAGCTTAATCCCTCTCAAGGACTGCAAAGACCAGGTACATATGTGTATGCTCATGATTGCATTGTAGCATTTGTCAAACAATGTGAAGTGCCTTGGCATGTTCAAGTAGCTACATTTTAAAGTCCAGGTTTAGACTTGACTACCATCTTATTCTTGACATTGGCTAAAATAGTCCTCAAAGCATTTCTGGTTGAGAAAATTTTGCTCAGCTTTAGCTACAATAATCACAAGGATGATTCGTACAGGCCAAAAAATATGGCCACTCGAGAATTTCTCATTTGGAGTGGAGATCATAATAGAGCAATAGGGAGCAGAACCAAAGTCTCTTGAGTCAGTTGGTTTTGGAGATGGAAACCTTCTTGGCCTTACAAGTGTGAGAAAGAGGCAAAGTTGGTGGAAAGAAAGCAGGTGGGTGCCTTAGAAGGAGGTGGGTAGTGGCTCAAAAACCAGGTAGGTGGCAGAATTGGCTGCAGGCGGTTTTGATTTGGATTTGAGATTTGACTTCCATGCCTGATGATGTGCATTCCGGTAGAGGCCAATATGATTTCTGCATTGTAATTGTGCACCAGAAAATTGCTTCTTTCAGTTGCCCTGGAGGTTTTGTAAGCTTTGGATCTGAGGAATTCAATGTTCGTGGAGTGCAGGGGGGGCCCACAAACTGCATTTTTGGAGCAAAGCTCTGGTTTTTACTGATGACAAGAGGTACATCTCCTAATCACATCACTGCAAGAGAATGCCAATGACAAGACAAAGAAACACAAATTTGGGAAGAAATTTGCTTGGGCAATATTGTCATGTTTGTTTATCTTTCAAAGTGTTGAGGTGAAGATTTCTCTGCAATCCCATACATTTCTTGTATAAGGAGATATCATAAAACTGTCTTTGATCACCATGACATTTGACAATCAAACTGTGATTGCTTGATGTCAATGAGCAAAGCAGATGAATGCAACAGATAGTGAACAAATGCTGAATGATCTTGCATATCCTTTGGAGACGAAAAAACTCTCTACAAATGCTGAATAACCTTGCTGACCCTCTGAGAGGAATGAACTCTGGACGCCCAGGAAACCACCCTAGACTTTGATTCTGAAGACTTAAAGACTTCGTCCATAAACCCTAAGCTGTGAAAATGCTCACTAAACCCAGGAAAGGTCTGATCAAGTGTAGTGTCCAAGCTACATGCATATTGACACTCATGTCACTTTCATACGGTGATGACTGCACTCATTGTCGTGTTGTCTTCAAATTGTTGTTGTGGAGATTTTGATGGGATCTTCAGATTCTGATGAAGATTGTGATGGGAAGATCTTGGATAGATATGTAAGCAAAGTCTCTCTACTGTAGACAATGAGTAGTGGTATAATAGCAGCCATGGAGCGATTTCTTCTTCAAACAATAAGTTGTAAAATTAGGGACCTACAATTTTTGCCTCAGAAATTTTCAGATTTTGTGATGTGAAAAGCCCATCATCTTGGATAGGTCATGAGTCACCAAAAAGACTCACAAGGTGTTGAGGGGATAGAGGCTTGATTTTGACATTTTCTGTGGGTAAATTAGAAACTTTGTTGTAGAGTGGGGCTAGCATCAGGAACATGAGCAGACTTTCCAGAATCCCTGTAGGACATGGCTGGAGGAGATTGGCATTGATACACTGGGTCTTTTGCAGTGGCCCCTTTCTACTCTCAGAGCTTGGCAGGTCCAGTGAGTTCACTCCAACCTTCTTGATTATCTTTGTCTTTCTAAATGTGTTCAGACACTTTGTACAAACTGAATCTTTGTATTCACTTGCTCTTCTCTCCAGATTGATGCTCCACACAACTTTTATGTGATGCCAATCCCTCATCTCCTTTTGATTGGTAGTTTTTGGAAAAATTCTTGTGCCAGATTTCTTGTTGCTGGGTTTTGCATAACAGCTCACTATTTCAGCATTTTTCCTCTGAACTGGGTGGTGGATCTTCATTGCAGATACTGGACAATGGACTGCAGACACAGGTGCTATTTTGCTCTCATTTTAGGGTTATTTTGTGCAATGTCAGTTTATGTTCTATACAAATTTGAGTGTTCCACAGGAAAGCATTCCTGAGCACCGTTCTTGACATGTGCTGTGTTTTTCAAGACATCCCAGATTGTTTGATGAGTGTACAGAGTTCTTCGATTAATAGATGGGTGGAAGTTGATGGTCTAAGCATTTCTCATATCTTCATGCTTTATATGCCCAAAGGTCCCAAATGTACTGTTTTCATATGTTGGCAAAGATGACACACATCTGATGGTTCTCTGGGAATTCTTGGTCTGAAGGTTTGTCCTTGGAGTTATAAACAGGTTTGGAGGGTGGCTGTGGGAGATGAGGTTTGGGGAATACTATGACCTGAAACGGGTGGCCTTTTTCTTCCCTAAAAGTAAGCATCTAGCCTTCAACCAGGGAAAACCCCAAAGGGAGTGCTAGTTTTGCTTCTATTGGATTTTCAATTGACCTTTTTTGTGCATTTGTGATGAGAAGTTCTGGTTGCACCTCAAGTGAACGTTCACTTTTTGTTTGTTACTTTCATTCAATCATATCCCATGGATTTGGGTTTTCATGACCATGTTCATCTTTTGTTTAATGTGGGTGACAAATTATATCTGGTGAAAAAAATGTTATTTCATGCTCTACATCTGCTAAAAATTTTGAATTCAAACTTGCAAATGCCTAGGCACCCACCAAATGGCATTGCTTCTGGGCTGCAAATGCTTTGTGCACCAGAAAAACCAGAGTTTGGGCACTAGACTTGATTTTTGGAGAGTAAACTCTAGTGTGCTGTTTGTATGCATGTGTCACTTATGGTATACCTTAAGTTTTGAACGTTAGCCAATATCATGACTGAGTCTTCCTTTTGCCTCTGGAGATGTGACAGAGAACGCAGATTTTTGTATGATTGTTTCCCTGAAGTTTGAGCAGATTATTATACAGTCATTTACACTCACTGTCAGTGAGTGGATGATGAAGTCAGTCAAGTTTTGCATGGGAGTAATGCTTGAACAATTGATTGACTTGTCCAAGTTCAGAACCTAGTATGTACAACAGGACATGAGGGTAGATTTGGAAATTGCCTGACCTACTGAACTTAATTGCGAAATTTCAACTTACTGCAATATTTGTTGAGTGTGTCAACAAGAGTGATACAAAAGAAACCTGGGAGGTGCCAGATTTTCACACTTTATTTGGTGATCATGAGAAGGCTCATGATGAAACATCAGCCATGGAGGAAACAACACTCAGGATCAAGGAAGTAAATGTAAGAAGATTTTGGACCCAAGAGCTTGTGGCAATACATTTTGTGGTGGCTTCCTTGCAGGCTGGTACAAGACTCATGACCTTTCAACAGCTACCTTGTGGGGTAGCATTTCTGCCAGTTTCAGTAAGACTATATTTTCCAATTGCATACATACATGTATCCACCATGAGCCAGCATTTCCCTTGATGGTCAGAGATCATTCATATAATATAAGTCAATGTCACAAAGGTGTTGTTGAACAAGGAATGCCTCTTCTTGAATGAAATGGTGCAATCTGCGCAGTGTTTGAATATGAGGGAGTACCACCATTCCCTATGTCTCAATGGAAGGCCAAGGCACAATTGTGACAAACTTCTCCATCCACATGCCAGTGAACTCAGGTTTGCCTTGGCCTCTTCATCTCTAGATTCCCTAAGCAAGTGATTGTGTTGTGCTTGGATGTAACCCTAAGGTTTTAGGAGATTTATTAAGGCTAGAGAGAAAAACACTTGTGCAGCGGCTGGAGCTTAAACTAATCCATGAGGAACCAAGAAAGGAGCAGCTACTATCTGTAGCTTAGCAGTGTATTCTCTGTTTATATTTCCTTGGGACCTGTGTTTTGGGTCCTGGCTGATTGTAGTCTTGTGCATGTTACACTAGAAAAATTCTACCGGTTCTTTAAGTTGTAGGTAAAATCTAATGTGTATAAGGTGTCTCCAGCTGAAGCTAATCAGCTTCATTCTCAAACTGAGAGTTATCTTTCGTAATTGGTTGTTGTGATAAGTTTCTTCCTGCTGGCAGATGGGGATTAGCTATAATGATTTTCTTCCTGTGGGTAGACATGAAAACCTCTGCCCAGATTTTAGTGTATGTGCACACAATCTTACAGAGCAGAAGAACCTGCAGGGCATTTTGGAAAATGAAACGCCCACACCTGTGGGCATTCCATTTTCTGAAATGCTCTGCCTTTTTTTCTGTGATATCCACTGGATACCTGCCAACTATATGGGGGAAAAATGATCAAAATCGTTGATTTTACGCTGTGTAATGCCCTTGGCCACAGGCATTACTGGAATCAGACCTACCTCGCACAGGCCCTTATTCTGGTAATGCCCATAGCTGAGGGTATTACCCTACACATATCACCAAGTTCTGCAGGTTTGGTGATAGTTGCAGCATCATGGCCCCCCCTTGTCAAAGTGGTCAACACTACAAATGGCTATAGAAATGGGTGAGTTAACCAACCAGCAAACCTATTTCCTTCTAAGCTCGCATGCATTCCACAACTTGATTTTTATGATCTATCTCAATTGTTGGCTTCTAGCAATTATACTCCTTTCTTTATAGAAATTAAATCCTACAAACCAAAGTATCAGGCAGAACAGGGCACCCTAAGCCACAACTCCAGGAGATGCAATGTTTGTTGCTTGCCAGATACCAAGAAACATACTTGGAGATTCCTTACTGATTTCACCAGCTGATTATGAAAAAGACAACTAAAATTGTCAGATATACTTTGTTCCAAAGAGATGGTGTATGATAACAGCTTATGAACTGGACCATTTGGAGTCTGGTTCAAAGAGGATGCAATACAAAAATGAGATTTGATGAACACTCAACCTTGTTTGATAGGAATTTTTGGCTAAGTACTAACATATTATGAGGCTTGTGTTTTGAATTTTGGGAGCCAGGAAGAACTTTATTGTGACTTTTGATGAAGACTAGGAGGATGGACCCAGACTTCAAAATGGGAATTCACAGCCATCCCCTGAAATAGGGGGCGACTTTCCTGATTGAAATCACGCCTTTGGCTGTACTCATGATTCCTTCAACAAAATGAGCTGACCTGCAGTAGCAAGGAACAAAGAGAGTCAGACTTTGTGCATCTACATTAGCACCTAGTTCATATGTAAAGTGAAACCTGGTTAAGAGTTATTTCTATGAGTGCTGAAATAGCATATATGATATGAAAAGTTTTATTCTCACAAAAAATAAACTAACAAGTGTTAAGCATTTAAGCCTTACAAAACTTGTACTCTCTTTCTTTCTTGTCAAAACGATTCGAATAAATTTTTAAGTTGAAAATAATGAATTCAAATCCTAACAAGGCTTATTTGAAATACATCAATAAAAATCCATATCATCTTTTAATATTAATGTTATCACAATTTCTTTACTAAAACCACCAACCAATCCTAAGTCCTAACAATGAATTTCATTGTCTCCCAAAGACCATTTCCACAAACTTAACGTAATATCTAATCAATCGTGCATAGCTTGGTCAAAGATTGTGACCATTTCCACAAACTTAACTGATCATCTAATCAATTGGGCATGGTTTGGTCAAAAACATGATTGTGTTTACACAAGAATATTGTTTGTGAATGTACTTAAAGAAAGCTTATGATTTGTTGTCGGGCTTTAACTTAAGAACTCTACTACTTGTGGGAAGATTATTTCAAGTTGTATATGATTACTTCATTTTGTAACCAAGGATTTTTTCAAATGCTTGAAAAAGATTCATTGTGAGGTTCAAGGAAATGAAAGAAACTATAACATTGCTCGATTAATTATTTTTATAAACACTAAATTTTTTATGTGAAGATTCGTACTTATTAAATTTTGCAAGTCTTATAAATTATCAATATCAAATCTTTTAAGTATTAGACTATTAATAGTATAATATGTGTTACATATTTTCCTACCCTCAATCCTTAACAGGTAGCCACGTCTGATGGTAAGTCCACCCTTACCATATATCCCAGGCACCAACCAACCAGACATAAATACTTCTTACTTACTCTAATAGCATACCTACCCTAAAGTGCCTACCTTTGGATTAGATGAAAAAAAATACTGTAGTATAAAGAGAGTTCAAAACCCATATATATATATATATAACTCATGGGCTACTAGTGTGTGTTTTAAGTAACGAAGAGGCAAATTTTTTTCCTTTGTATTTGAATATGGTGAAAGAATTCTTAGGATGTGTAAGGTTCAGCAGAGCATTGATGAAAAAAAGAAGTTTATGGATGAAAATATGTTGAAATGAATGAAAAAAAATGCCCCATTCAGTTTACACGGGATAATGGCAACCCTACGGGGAATTCCATGTTTTGAGGTCCATGTGTTCATAGGCTTCATCAAAATTCCCTCTAGTTCCACTCTTGTGTATATGATAATGGCAAGCCCTAGAGGCTCGCTCTTCTATGTTTTGAGGCCACCCCCCACCCCATGTTCTCAAATTACAAACAAGGAAATGCTGATGTTACAAGAGGCCATATATGTAAAGGGGGATGACATATGAGTGAAGACGTAAGCAATACAAGGTCTATGGGGTTAATAAAAGAAAGGGAATTGCAAAGCAATCTAGGCTTAAAACAAATATAAGCATTGAACCACATGGGTCCCTAAGTTAGTGGCCAATAATTTTAGACCTTTGTGTTGTCAACTAACTGAAAAGGAAGAAAGTTTACTTATTTTTTAGTCGAGTTCATACCCAATGAACTTGAAGTTATCACTTATTTCAAGGATGCCCTGCTACCGTGTTAGCCTGTGCCATTTGCCCAAGTGTGAACTGGTTACACGACTAATTTTTCCTTCCAAAATCAATTTTTAATTGAATTTTAATGACAAAAGTTACTCAAAATCCAACATCTTCCACACCTTGTGTCATAAAATTTTTAAATCTCTTTCATTAAATCCCACCCACTGAGGGCTTTCAAAAAATACCAAGACTTTGCCCAAATTCTCCTATAAGCCTCCTCCTACTAGATTTTTAGGGGAAAAAGGACTAGTCAAAATATTTTATGAATCAATATTTTAGAGGTTCCACCAACAAGATAGGTTCAAGTCTATAATGCACAATAACAACAAATTGTGCAAGGTAATCACCTTGTGGAGGGGAGGTAGGGGGACAATTTGTCCATATTGGCCGAGTTTGAACTCTAAAGTTAAATAACTTCATTGAATTTGGGTAAGAGACCAACCAATATTATTTTTGAAGCCATTTTCAAGAGGAAGCAACACCAACAACGTATGAAAGGAAATCACAATGAAAACCAAAGACTCAGTCCACTCAATTTTGTTTGAAATTTCTATAACAAGGTGTGATCTTGTTGCAATTGTACATTAAATGGGTATTCATTTGGGACTCACTTTAGGTTAGGTTGCTCCAATCTGCAAAGAAAATTGTTGAAATTCAAGATTGAACAAACTATTAGTTGGATCAAATAATGGGCATGCTTTTCTAATGTGTTTTGCCTATTTCTTAGAAACTGAACCTTGTTGAGTCATCATCTTATTCACAATATTTTTCATACCAATTACAGCATCCCTAACTTTGCAATATAATGGAAACTTTAGAATTATCAATTAAATTGGTTGGGGAATTACTTTATTTTAAAGCAATTTCATGAAGTTTACTTAATCATCTATCTATTAAGTAACGTAGTTTGTTTTCCTTTTTTCTTTTTTTCTTGTTCCCTATAACATTGAGATCTCTTAAACCACAACATCCCCTCTCACGCTGTTGGTACTATTGGAAAGCCATTGATGAACTGTAGCACTTTCATAATGTTAAGACCTATCTTGCAAGAATTATTGAATATTGAAAAAAAATTTGTCACTAAAAGTTCAATAGAATCAAAACTATTTTTTTAAAGAAATTAGGGCATGCCATTTCTATTTTTAAAGGCCTCAAAAGGTAGGATCTTATGGAACTAATTTCCTAATTTCTAGACCTAGGTGTGAAAAATATTCAATTTTGATTATTATTTTTCAATTGAAATTGAAATTGAATAGAAATTAATTTTTAAAATTTTTAATGAAAATTAAATTTCAAACTTAGGTTGAGGGTGCACTATTTTCCCTTTCAAAATCATTCAATTGAGCCAAGGGCATATGCCACACCAATTGGTTTGAAATGTCCTTATGATCCCTTGTTTTGTCAAACAAGATATGCAAAGTTTTTTATTTGTTCTCCCTTAGCAAGGGGCAAATTTGATTGTGGCAATATTATGTATTGGTTCGTCCTCAACCCCCTTATAAATACATAAAAGATTATTTAAAGGAATGGAGAGGATCCTTGGACACAAATAACAAGAATGATGGGTTGATACATAATTTCATATTTATTGTTATTTTTTTATAGCATTCCAAATTAAGCTTATGCATAATGATTTAAAGCAAAAAAATACAATGTTATGTGGGTATAGTATTTTTTGGTACACTTTAAATTACTATTTTTTTAAAATCCAAAAAAATTACCCATTAATAAAAGGTACACTTACCCCCCAAAAATTCATTAAGGCCACATTCAAATATGTGAATAATGAAAAATCATTGACGCATCACACATGTCTTTGGAACATGGTTAAAAGTTATGGGTGTTCCCAAGGGATCACCTTCATGTGATAACTTCTTTCATTGAGGATTCCTACCAAAAGATTTTAAGCATGTTGATTTAGTCCCTAGAATGGGTGATGTACAAATAGTTTTTGGGATTCTATTTATTGATATTTGATGCAACACCCATCAAACCTACTTCGATGCATCATTGCTAGCTCTAAATTCTTGAATCTTTTGTGATTCTTTGGCATCATGACAAAAGTCCTAGATACCAAAAAATCAAATGTTTTTGTACAGATTTGTTATCTACAATTTGTATGTAGTATTATCGCATTTGTTGTGTTAGATGATAATTAAATCATTGTGAAATTAATGGAAAATTGATTTGTAGTATGATTATATTAATTAGTTCATGGGTGCGTTCATAAATTTTATTTTATTTTTGGAAAGATCCATATTCATTGACCCATCATCAATTTTTTTGGAACATGGAGCACTCCCACTAGAAACACCTCTTCAAACCCTCAATTGCAAAGTAAAAACAAATGTATTCCCCAACAACCTACCTTTTCAGTTTATATACATGAGAGTTAAACTTTGGGCAAATCATATGGGATAAAATTGAAGTGTTATTGGGAACGCTTTAAAGAACAACTTGGGAACTTGAGGAACCTCAAGGGAACATTACGATAAGATGTTGTGAACACACTAGGGTCAACGAAGAAAAACAAAAAACTTCCCCCACCCCACCCCCAAAAGGAATGAAACAAGGCCCATCATGAATCCATGTTTGCGCCTTCCAATTAATTGCATGAAATTTTTATTTCCAAAACTATTTGTTGCCATTTTTGCCTAGGCTAATGGCAAGGGCAGAAATTTGGGGCCATAATTACACAAATAACACTATGAAAAATCTTATTTGTCGAAACCACACTACCCTACAACTAAAGCTCCAAAACAATTATTATATAATTACATTACAATTAAAGCATGGAAATATGAACAATTAATAAATAAAATGTCATGTTAGGAAATCAAGGAATTGTAATGTAATTGCAAATGGGACACCTATACAATGTAATGCACACATTGTACATATGGACATACTAAATTATGTTTGATTTTTTTGAAAGTTGCACTTTAATTGATTGAGTGTGCCAACTACATTGCAATTAATATAAATATAAAACCCAATGAATAATTAAACTGCAATTACTATATAGTGTCAACACATATGACCATGTCACATGTACACATTTTCACTATCCATTAAATATAACACTTACAACTAGTTGTTAACCATGACTTCATTCATATACCTAAGTGTGCCACTTTGTTGACATTAAAGAATTATCATTATTTACTTTTAATAATGAATTCATTTTTCAATAACATATTCACTATTATATATTAATTAGATTTAATTTACTTATTTATTATGAAATAATTAATTAAAAATTGAAATATTTTGTCTAATTCAAACAACTTGGCTATTAATCCAATCAAATGATTAAATTTTAATAATTAACCAACTAAGTCATATTCTAGATTAGATTTATTAATAAAAATAATTAGTTCTAATAAATAATTATCAAATCAAAAATTCAGATAATTCATTATTTCATATTTAGATATTTAATAAGGATTTTTTTAGATCAGATAAAAAATAATTATTTATTTTAATTAATTAATTATGTGATAAGAAACTACTAAAGTCAAATGTATAATTATCTAAAATAACCAACAAACAAATTAGATGAATTAGATCGATTAATTCTGATAATTAATATTTGATAGTTGCGTCTTTTACCTAAATTCATATTTAAAACTGAATTATTTTTCAATAATCTATTCACCATTAACTATTAGTTAATATTAATTTACTTAATTATTATGAAATAATACATTATTATTCTAAATTAATTATTTTAATTAAGATAATAAATGATTAATTATCTAAATTAAATATCTGAGAATTCATTATTTAAATTCACTCACCAATTAATTATCCAATCTAAAATAATTAATTAATTGAACTAAACTGATTAATTCAAAAAACTAAGTCAAATTATTATTTCAGATAACTGATTTTGATAATTAATTCATGTATATATCATCATATAATTACCTATTAAGTTGTACAATTTATAAAATAAAAAATGAACACAAGAATGTGAGAAATGTTTTTTTAATTGTAACCCAATTTACAACTAATGAATTCAACTCATATGTTTTGTTTTTTAATCTTATCTCACAAACTATAAAAGATGTCATTTCTTATGTGTTCAAATTAAAATACATGTGTTAATTTTGGATGAACTAAAAGTGTTTAAACCCAAAAACAAAACATAAAATAAAATAGAAATATTTAAATGGTTACTTTTTAACTTACCTATCCTTCTACCTTCCTACCTATTTGGGTATTTAAGCAAGTAAGTAGGTATGTAATGTAGGTAAGTCCTACCTACTTATGTAAGTAAGTAGGTAGGTATGTAACCCAGTTATGTAAGTGTCCTACTTAGCTAATTTTACTTACCTACTTAGTTTTACCTATGTATTTAGGTAGTTAGGTAGGACCTACCAACCTACCTACCTATGTTTATGTATGAACTTACCTAGATATTTAAATTTTCAATTTTCAATTTTTTTCAAAATTCAATGAATACATCATGTGATAACTTTCAATTACACCACGTGTCATAATATAAGACCATATAAAATGAACAATCATAATGGATGGTGGAGATTAATATTTCAAAAAGAAAATAATTTTCACTAAAAAATCCCCATAGTGCCACATGTCAAATTTTGGGTGGATCAACCAAAAATAACATCATCATGACATTACCATTGTAATTGCAAATTAATTGGATTATAATTGCATAATAGTTGTTCCTACATAATTGTAACTAAGTTGCATAAATTGCATATTGGTTTCACATATGGTGAATTGCATCTATTACAACTCATGCAACTTATTTGATAACACTTATGCTCGTAGAAATATGTTGAATTACAAATGGTCATTGCAACTCAAAATCCTAGTTGCAACGCTAGTTACAAATCACCCCATTTTTTCATAATATAACATACAAATTTATTGTTATCATAATGAAATTGTTACGACTTTTTTCCATGATTTTTTTGCAATCAAAGTGAAAATTTGCATAACATGTATATGTATGCAAAGCTTTGTGTTGCTTTCACATGATTTTAGTGCATCAATTGGTTTAAAATTGAATTGATATTATACAAACCTATGAGCAACAAATTTATGCGAACATGGGATGAACTTATAAAGTTTAGTAAGTTTGTGAAATTAAAGGGATGTTAGCTTTATTTCATGTGCTTGAGTGTTTTATAGGTCTAGGGTCTTTTGATGATCTTATTGAAGATTCAGCCTATCACCAAACTATTCTCCCATCTCATTAAGGGGCATTAATTTTATTTCTAATGTCATCACCATTCTCACAACATACTTAGAGAGTTGGGCATTTGTTGCTTCATCCTTGGGCTTCTAATTTTTGTTTAACCAACATTTTTTTATTGGAAGTTTTGGTTCGCATTGATTTTGGTACTTTCCTTTTCCAATGGCAATTGAAGGCAACTTTGAACCTCTTGCCCCTCATGGCAAGCAAGTGTTTTCCATCTTTTGAACACCTCATTGGGAAACAAATCAAACAATTTCAAGGTCCAAGCATGTACAAAAGAGTTCATGATTGTGATGATTTTGAAAATCTTCCACCTCATGACTTTGAAAATGAATTACATGAGTTTTAAAAATTGAAATGTAATTTGGTTTGGTGGAGAATGTTTCTAAATTAATAAAATTACATCTACATTATTTTTGTGGAATTCTATGTCATTGTATAAAACATATATTACTATATTTATGGTTAAAATATGGAGCAATTGAACAAATATTGTTAATCATGTTGAGTCTTTTTTAATAAAATTGCATAATGGGACACAATTTCTAAACCATTTTTTAGGACACTTAAAAACATATTTTAATCATCCAAATCACAAAAAAATCACCACCATTTTAATCAAAAAGTATGTGAGTATTAATGAATAATAATAATCTATTGAAAATTGTATTTTGTAAGTGTAATGGTCATTCAAAGTAATGTTTTGAAAGTGATTTTGAGGTGAGACATTCCTTTTGTGTACCCCAATTGTGAAAGTACCACAAATCATGATATTTAATGCAAATTTTGGTACTATAGTTCATTAAAAAATACATGTTATTTGTTGTTTCGACATCAAATTCCCTAAACATTGAAACACATCTAATATTGGGAAAATTTGTTTAATATGTGAAAGCTAGATGATTTTTTTAAAAATTTTAAAAAAAACCTTTTTTACCTTGGGTTAAGAGGCTTCCTTTAACATGGCTTGGATCTTTAACGATTTAATTTCAAAACATTTGCACCATCACACCCTTTCCAACATTTTTTTGGATGGGATTTCCAATGTTCATTGAACTCTCAACACCTCATGTTCACACCAAAAATTAAGGGCTTGGCTAACATTTCAACCAATCCTATTGATGTTTGGTTTGATTAGTAACATTTTTTTTCCCATAGCCTTACCAATCCAACTCCAACTAGCCAATCCTTTAGTCATATGCCTCCTTTGTTGTGTATGCATTCATCCCATCGACCTTTTTAGTATCCATCTATAATGATGTGCACCCATGGCAATGAATGCACACATACAAATGATGCCATTATTGATGTCTTTGCATCAATTGCAAAGGAAGTTGGTCTTCATGTGGCTCAAGAACAACTACATGTTCTTCCTTCCACATCTCAAACATCAAAATGCCATGTTGACATTGCCCTTTCCATGTGCAAGGTTTGAATGCTTGGAAACATTGTAATCTTTTATCCAACCCATGCAAATCTTTTGTCTTGAGAATCCTCTCCACAAGGTTTCACAATATCAAAGACGAATCAAAAGAACAAAGTTGCTAAAATCACCATCTAAGCTATCAGTTTTTCCTAATGAAAGAAATCTTCAATTGTTGGCATAAAACAAGTTGACTATTTTCTACAAGTTGGTGTGAATAATTTGTGGGTGAATGAAAGGCTTGGAAAGTCCCCATTTCAATCCTAACAACTTCCCTTAGACAAAAGGTGATAGTTACAAGCCCCCACTATTCTCAAGCATGTAGTAGTCATCGGAGTAACTACAACTTCCATTGCGTACCAATCCTCATTCATTACCTTTTTGGACATTTTATATGTTGTAGGTAGATGAACAAAGAAAGATGCCTTCCAAATTTTCTCTTGATCATGGGCATTTCCTGTAAATGTAATTGAAGACAGGGTTGCAATGGAAATGGAATCAACCCTGTCTTCAACCAAATCGATCTCCCATTTTTATTTTTATTTTATTTTTTGGAGAAGACTCTAGAAGCAGAGGTTATGTTTCAACTGCAAAGGAGGTTCTGTCTTCTGTGAAACCCCAAACAAAAACCAGAACTGAAGGTTCTTTTCAAAATCAAAGAATCCAACAACACTGGTACTTACATACTTACTTAATGGAAGGGTGCATGCATAATGGTGATGATGACTATGTGACAAAGAGCAAATAAATAAAGCACACAGAGCATATCTCCACCTTAGTAGACGAGGGCTAAATTCTCCAGGCAAGTTTAAAACGTCTTTGAATACCAAACGTGCATATCGCCACGACGTTAGTAGACTCGATGGGTAAATTCTCCGGGCAAGTAAAACGTCTTTTAATACCAAACGCAGTCATCGTCTTCTTTTCTGGCTCCGACTTGGGTCCTCTCGCTTTGTTCCTTTTTCTTCCCCCTGTGGCTTTGCATTGATTGCTTTGCGTTGCCGGGTGCTTTGTTTAATGGAGGAGTTTGGCGGGGTTTCATCCCTTTTGAATCACAACCAAAACTGAAAGGGATCCAGTTTTTGTTTGAAACTTCTCAACAACAACAACAACACATGACAGTCACAAATTTGAAAATTTCAGGCCTCTCAATTGGGCGCTCCTCACAAATTTTGAAGTTCTCGTGGGTAATAATAATCCCTGTCAGGATGCACTGCTAGGCAACGCTATCATATCATAAGGACGCTTACATAGGTAGTAACTAGGTAGGTGCCTACGTCGGTCAGTCAGGCATTCACCGACGATGGAATCAGGTAGGTACTTTTCAACAAATAGTGTGTCCTTGGCACCTTTTCCCAAGTATGTATATAAATTTTTATTTTTTATTTATTTTTTTAAAATAATTAAAAAAATTTGCTTTATATTTATGACGTTATCGGTCACTTGTAAACTCTACCCACATCATGGATAAGTTAATGGGCTGTTACCATTTACTATGGCCTGTTCATTAATGACACTATTGCTTGGAAGAATATCATAAGAGTAGCTAAGCCCACACCCCCCTATTTGGGCCTCTACTAGTATCAAATATAGCGTTCTAGTTGTTCCCCAGCCCAACGCATAAACATGAAAAATTAGACTGTAATTATAAGGTAGCAGACTACTGGAATGACACCATCAACCTTTTTCTTTGTTTTTCTGGTGAACTGGTGCACAATTTCATCCAAAAAAATTTTTAAAGAAGATTTTTTTTTAAATTTTTTTTACTACAGATTCTTGCAAATTTTACCAAATTTTACTACACCCCAAAAAAGAGATCATCACATTTAGGCCCACTTTACACTAGGAGTCAAGCAAATGTTCAACTCAAATCACGCATTCCTATTGATGCAAAAGTTGAAAGCAGCCCCAAAGCCTTTAAACTATGAGTCAAGGCTGAAATAGAGAAAATCTTTTCAATCTGCCCAAATATACTAATAAATGCTGAACTTTATGGCCTTGTATTGGCCCCAAGGCTGAAAAAAGGATACCATCCAATTTGGGAAACCAATTTGCAACCCTTGAAGGCCAATGTTCCAGCATTTATTATTAATATCTTGACGTCAATGTTCTAGCATTTATTAGTAACTTAGGGCCAAACAACAAGCCAAAAATGCTCAAAGTTGGTCCCAAGTTTATTTCAGCCCTAACGCCTAGTGTCAAGCGGGCCTTAGACATGCCCAAAGGGTGGTGCATAACAGGACCTAAATTTTGTGTATGGGCATCATCCATCTTTTTCACGAAAAGATGAATCGGGCCAAGGGCAAACAATTAAAAGAAAAGAAGCAAACAATACTTTCTCACCGTTTACAATAAGGACTCATCCCTCATTTAACGTGGCCTCCATGCAAGACCTCTAAAATGGAGGGGAAAAAAAAAGGCTGGCCATCACCTAAGCCAATTAGAAGCATTTACTTTTATTTACCAGGCCTTTTGGAGACCTCTGTGAAAGTTTAGAGGTCTAAAGTCTAACCCACTTTTAGACACTTTGAAACTTGTGGTACTTCATCTAAAGCGGAGTGTGCAGGCTTTTTTCAGCTGCCCGTGGACCTGCCCTAGTAACACAGATACTAGAGACTTGAGTTATGTTTTCTCTTGGGCTAATTGATGAGTAGAATTTCACTGTCACATGCTATTTGCTTAATTGGCGAACTGACATTGCAAGTTTGGCATGATGATTATTCATAAATAGCCAAATATCTTTAATACAAAAAAGATTTCATAAAAACAATTCTTAGTCCAATTCCTTTAGTTTTCTCTTTCGTACGTTTTTCCCAGTTGGAACTTGTGGAGTAAATTGGAATTTGATTTCAAGGCTTTTCAAGTTTAATGAGTCCTATGGGCACTAGGGCTTTGGATCTGTAGATTTAGGCTTGCTTTAGACTAGGAGTCAGGGCCAACACATCTTTGGGCCAATAATGAGAAATTTGAGCATTTCTTGGCTTGTTATATGGCCCCAAATTATTAAGAAAATATTATTTGTTTGGAGGTCAATAAGTTCATGTGTAAAGCCATTGAGACTGAAAAGTAAGGATCAAGGATTTTATAACCTCTCATGTGCTTTCATTCTTTTTGTCTTGGTATCATTTTTCTTCTCATTTTTTTCTTCCTTTTCTTAAATTAAACTTTAAAAGTCAGACCACCATGGATGGGCATAGACACAAGATTTTTATAATTCTTGTGTTTTTCACGGCCATATCCCAAGTAGAAAAAAATAGAAACTCTCTCCATCACTCACAAACAAACAAACAATGAAGCTCCACAAAAAGGAGAGGAAAATGAAGAGAGATAAAATGAAAAAAAAAGGAAATAAAATATATAAGGTTTGGTTTTTAGGGTTTACTTTGATCCTATATTGTAGATTTCATCAAAACAACATGATTTTTATGCAACAATATGGGCCCAAGGGTTGCAAATTGGCTTGCCAAGTTGATAGGTATCATTTTTCTACCCTGGGGCCAAGCCAAAAAGTGGTAGATTAAAAAAATAATTTTCCTTAAAGTGGGCCTTAAGATGTGAAGAGTTGAGCTTGACTAAAGTTTTATTCTCTTTCTTCATTGCAACCCTTGGGCCTAGAGATGTCCTTGTGAGCTCACATAAAAGGCTTTTTAAGTTTGATTCATTATTGGATGTTCTTTGTGTGTTTTTTTTTAGTCATGTTAGTCAATTGTTCAAAAGAGTGAAGTGTTAATTTTATATTTATTTTTAAAGAACAATGAATGCATTTAGATTTTAATCCAATTATGTTATTCTACATAATATATCAACAACTAATATCATTTTTGTAAAAGAGGATGATAGAGTTTGGGGTAGTCATGTAGGACTCTAACATGGTTGTGTTGGAATATTATCTCAAGCTCTAATTATGGATTTATAGGCACATGCAATGTGTTAGGCATGTCCATGGGTTCTCAAGGCTTGAACCAAATGAAATACCCTACTACCTTGGCAGCTTCAACACTAATTATATTATTTTCAGAAATGTTGAAACTTTCAAAGGTTTTTTTTTTCAAATAACAAAATTTTGTGAAGGAAAATATTGAATTTTTGGAATTATTTTATTTTTCAAAAACGAATTTTCAAAAGTTATTATTTATTCAATAAGCATGTGTCAAACTACCAAAGGTACTACAATAATGAATCCACATGGGAGATTTCTTTTTAATGGAATTTGGTTGAGGTATGTGTGCAACAATGTATATATTAAGATTGATGTATGTTTTATTTTGTGACTACACCTTAACCCTTTTAAACCATGTGGCCCTTTGCTACATTTGTGGTATTTTTTCAAAAAAATTTAAGGTCATTTCTTGTATATTTTAAAAGGCATTTGAGAGAAAAGGGTTTTTTTTAATATGCTATGAAATAATTATATTTTAATTATATTTTAAATATATTCTCATATTGAATTATAGGCAACTTATTTAAATATTAAAATTCATTCTTTTCAGTAAGTTGCACCTTTTTTTGGCACATCATTTGAAATAAAATGAAAATGAACTCCCTCAATGAAGCATGTGTGTTTTCGCATTAACTGGTTTAGAATTAGGTGTTGCCATATTACAAGCTTATGTTTTTACTATTTTAATCTGTATTTACTTAAATGATGCTATAAACCTTTTTGTTTCACAAATTTCAAAACAAAAATAAAAATCATTGAATTTAGAGTGATTTTTGTTATTAAAAATTTTTTAAAATTATTTTTGAAATCACAATTGGCTTTTCTACAAATTGTGTTTTGTAGAAACTTGAAGAGATTTTCTAAAAAGTTGTGTCCCTTAAAGCTTTAAAATTGATCACACATTTACTAATGGCACAAGGATCCATGTGAAATATTTTGCAAACCTCTTATTCAAAAAATATATGAAAAATCACACAACAAATAAGATCAAATGAAACGAATTGTTGTTTAGCACTATGAAATGTTATTTGGTTCGATGGATTGGTTTAGAAATTTAGAATTTAGTTTGTGTTTATAAGTTCCATAGCTAAGAAATTTGCAATATAACAAATCAATTTATGAACTAGCCACCAAAACTAATGAAGGCTACCACAAACATGTCATTTTGATCAACTAATTCTTTTCATATCATCACAATAAGTTCAAGCATATCTCATCACATTCTTTCCCACAAATTAACTGGTTCATTGGAAACACACACACACACGCACATATATATATGATTTTATATATTCACTTTAAATTAAGTATGGTAGAAAACCCCCTTGTCATTTCAAAAGGTGGTTCTTCTTGTTCAAAGTTTCAAATTCTAAAAGCTTAATCACTTTGAAATCCTAACTTTAAGTCCTAAATGCTTGCAAAAATGTAAAGAAAAACTCAATAAAAAATAATGGAATAGAGCCTCAATGTTGATGTTGGAAATCATAATTGTTCCAATTTGCAACATGACCTCCTCCCATTACAAGCCTTGTCATTTCCTCTCCTTAAATATGAATCTAGCAAACTTTATTTTAATTGAAACATAGATTGTAAACTATATCCACCATAAATTTCAGATCTCCGAATGAAGGAAACTTAAATTAATTAGAAAACTAATTACAAGATGTTTAAGCACACAAAATCTCAAAGTGTAAATCTTAATAATGACAAAGATTTGCTACAAAACCCAATAAAATTTTTCATATCTTCATAAAACTTAAGAATTTCAACCATCAACATCGTTTATGGAAATATTATAAAATGTTGTCACCACATCTTTGTATTAAATTCTAAGAAGGAGTGTTGGTCACAATTTAACTTTGAATTCAACTCAATGTTGACCTTGTCTTGAAAAAAAGTTTAGACGAATTGGAAACAATTTGCATTCAATTGGATTGATGAGTACGTCATCTCTTGAGTACATTTCCTTCTAATTTCCAATATTCATACTTTGGTGATTATTTAAAACTTGAGCCCATCATTGTTAAATATTCTTATAGGTTTTACAAATGTTGGTATGAAATGAAAAAACCTACATTTTCCACAACCCTAAAATTTTGGTGACAACCACTATTGTTGGTTGTAGGGTCTTATGCATTTACTTCTACTTTATGATAAAAGTAAATACATTGTTTGCATTTTTTTGTCAAAGTTTTGAATTTTTGCACTTATGAGTTATGGTTACACTATGCTCTAGGAGGCCAAATATTCCTAATGTTTTTTTTTCCCTTCCTCTAAGATTTAATAATAACATGTGACTATTTTTTACTTGTATTGTTTGACATTTTGTCTATTTTTTGTACCAACATTGTTGGAATATTGAAGTTTCGCTGGGTGATGGGTCCAATTATTACTACAAAAAAGTTACTTGCAAACATGAATGACTTGGTGCCAATTTGCTTTTCACGATGTTTGCCTATGACAATCTTACATTTTTATTCTAATCACCTACCTTATTAATCCAATGATTAATTATACGACTTGATGGGTTTCAAGAATTGTTTAGAAAATTTCAACATTTTGAGAAACCTACTAAAGAAATAGGTCTTGCCATCTATGTCAAATTCTACCAAACTTTAGGAATTCCAACTTGTCATTATTAACTAAAAATGGTATGAAGTTTTCTTAAAACAATTAGAGCTTAAATGCCAAAGGTGAAATTTTTTACACCTAAATTCACTAAAAGTGTATTAATAATGTACTAAAACAACAAAATACTAACAAACTCATGGATGTAATATTTCCCTTACACCTTTCAAAGCATTGAAAACCAATTATAACCTTTGTTAACACCCACCCACTTGTGAAAACGTTAGATTTAATTGGAACAACTACAAGTGGATGTGTTAGTAAGGCTCACAATCCACAAACAAAATTGGAAAGCAACCATTTTTTAACAATACTTTCATGAAGAAACAATATCTATGGATAATGCACTTGAATTATGTTGCAAGAAATAAAGCTTAATTGTGAAACTTGAAAGGTCTAGATTTTTTATGGCCAATCATCAATGTTACTCATTATTAACTGGGGGAACAAGATGGGGTTTTCAAAACATTGCACCATAAACTACATTTACATTACAACCAATGTTGGGTTAATGGATAGTGTCATTGGATTTTCAAGCATATTGCATCACATTCTAATTAACCTTTTTAATTCTTCAAGTGATTGGCTTTCTCTGGAAACTCAAGAATGGTCCTTAACTTTTTCTACAATTGAACGTCAAACATGCCAAACCTAGATGGAACATTTCATAAAATGGGACCATCCATTCAAGTTCATAGAATTGTCTCATTTAACTCTCTAGGGACACATTGTAATCTAAAAATCTTCTTGTAATTTGAAAGGTCTAGACCTCTCAAAGTTTTTTTTTGAATAAATCCCTTTGATCTAGCACAAAAGTAGATTAAATGAACAAAATTTTGACAGAACACACACATATCACAAGGATAAAACTTACATATTTTGAGCTAAGATCACCATGCACCCAAAGACCTCATTTGATGGGGATCATTCACTAAATGTGCATAAGTTTTTCCTTGTGGATGCTTTCCCAATCACAACAATATATGGAAATATTACATTGTAAGTGAATTACACACAAAATCTTATTACAACACTTAATGATGATCTAATTACAACATGAGAACATCGAAAGGGAAAATGAATACAACTCTCTTCCCACCACCAATTAAAATAATTGAAAGAAGAGTGAATGCATTATTCATGCCTTTCATGTAAATCTAATAGAAAATATCATTCATTAATTTTAAAATTCAATAAATATTATGCCCCATACTAGAAAATAAATTCTGCAGTAGTACCTTGGTTGGTTTGGCAACAAGGTACTTAAATATATTTTTTTGCATTTACTTTCAACAAAAAAAAAAAAAATCACAATTAGGCACTATACTAAATAATGAAACTAATGTGCTTTGAGAGTTTTTAAAAAAAAATTGGCATGGCAAGTAGGTATTTTCAAAATTTTCAACAATTCTAACCATCATTAGTTTGTACCTAACCAACCCAAGTACTACAATAGTCTTTTGGAATATTCATCCTTCCATGGATGAACCTCTACATTATGTGACATTTCCTTCACATAAAAATCAAGTGTTTTGTTTTAAGTGTGATCAAACTAATTAATTTTTATTATGCTTAACTTAAAATAGTTAACTCAACCATAATTACACCCAAAGAAGATCGCAAATCAAAAGTTCCTTGTGCATAGGGCCCATAAGGTTTATTTATTTATCATATTTATTCATCTTTGTACCTTATGTTGTAATCAATATCATTTATAATTTCTACTTCTAGTGGTTATATTCCTTTTGGATTGACTCATATGTCCATATCATTTTAAAGGAGTTTTCATTCATTTAACTATACAACATTATCACTTATTAGTACCATATGTCAATTATGCATGAATTTGAATGAAAAACCACCAAGCATGAATGGAATGATTTTGTTCAAAACTTTCCAAACTACCCCATGGTGATGGCTCAATGGTATAACCTTATCTAGGACCTTGGGAGTTTAAAAAAGATTTTAGGTTACAAGCCACTATTGTGCAAATGAAAAGCCTCATTAATTGTGATGCCCCTTTGTTCATTTTTCATGCTCTCGCATTGCCAAGCACCTCACACCACTTAATCTTTAGCTTTTAGTTATTAGTGCATCCCATAACACATAAGTTAACATGGAGTCTTCCAGACCCCTTTGAACTTGACTCATTAGAAGTAAATCTAGACTTGCTTAGACAAGGCTAGGACTTAGTCTAAAATGTGGACTTTTTCAAGTCTAAGTCCTTGATGATCACAACCCCCATCATAGCTCATGGCCCAACTATGAAAAGTCATTCTCAAAACAACTCCAAGTCATCCCACAACGTCCCAAAGGACAACATCAAGTGATGTCACAAAACAACATTAATTTTTTCAAAAAACTACATTAAGAAATGCGATGTAACATCAAATGTTGCCCCAAGACAACATCAAGTTGCTCCAAAAGGTTTTGTGGGGGTGACACCCAATGTTGCTAGGGTTGACCCAATGAACAAACCAAGTTTGACCTAAGACAAGCCCCGACTTGTCCCAATCCCAAAACCTCACAACCTGGTCCACAAAGCAAATTTGGGAATCAAACTCCAATTTGTCAAGTTTTAAACTTTCCACGCCACCATGGTGATCCCAACGTGAGTCTCACTTCACGCAAATTAAACTCACACAAAAGGCCTTGTCACCAACCCTTTGCCACTAAGCTTGACTTCATGGTGCCAAGATCGTGCCAACAACTTGTTAGTTGGCTATGTTGTTGTGCTTCCCCAAAAAACAAACCCAAAACTTTTTGGTCAAAGTTTATTCCATGATCCTACTCCAATAAAATGTATTGCCATGCGCATGGATAATGGCACGACTAGCCCTTAAGGTTAGGAGGTACCTTACACTTTATATGGAGCCTACAAGTAGGTGTAAGGTGTGGAGGCACAACAATCCTACTTAGGGGCACCACAAGCCTACTAATAGTAGGTGTAAGGGGCATTCCAACTCCCCACCTAGAGGAGACATTACTCATGGATATAAATAAAAGCCGTGCCATGTTTCTATGCCCTTCTTAGGTGACTCCTTTAACACCAATGCAGTTCAAAAGCACTAACTTCCAAATTTCTGTCAATGTGGGTTTGTGACATCATGACAAGAACCAATGTCCAAAACCCTAGACAATATAGACACTAGTTTGACAAATTGTGACAAGAAACTGGAGGGACTTTTGGACCTGTGTTTGTGGCCCCATTGGGGTGGTCATTTGAATTTATAAAGAACCGCCGGTTTCCAGTTTTTTGAGAGAGGGTTTTAGGGTTCATGTTTAGGGTTTAGAGAACCTTTCTCTTGTTCTTCGGCAACAACAAAACAGAATAAAAGAGTCTCCCATCCCGGTTATTTCAAAAAACTTTAAATTCAATGGAAGAGCAGTTTTCAGGAGAAAACCTGCAATTATAGTCGGTTATTTGGTTTTTTAAAAATGACAACGGTGATTATATACCAGAACTGAGTCTTTGATTTTTGAATAATCACAATTATGAATCCAAAAAACCTGCCTTGATAACCGTTGAGGTTCTATTGCTGTTTCTATTAATGGCAGCCAAACTCTGTTTAGGACCATTGTGTTGAGGTTAGATCATTTTTTTTTCCCCCCAGTTTTGTGATGTTGCTATTAAGTGGCAATCGTCCATAAGTATGTTTAGCCAAATCTGAGAATATTGAAAATATGAAAGTAGAAAATCTTATTTAGCCCTTTCATATTGTTGGCAATTGTGATGATTTTTTTTGCAGGTTTTTTAATTTTCGTTTTGTGGTGATTTTTTTTTTCAGAAAAACCAGGGAATTTATGACAGAATATTCTTTTCCCCAAGATATTTTTGATAAGATGGCGAAATTTCACCATTAAAAAAAAAATCACTAGGTTAGATAGGTCAGGACCCAGGAAACAGTGCTGTTGGGTATTCTATACCTTCTTGAAGGAATGATTTAGTCATCCTCCTACTCCTTTCCAAAAACTAGACAAAATCAGCTTAGTTGCATAAGGTCTTGGTCTGCATGGCTTTTTGGTGTCCATGAACACAACTTGATTTTGCAAGAGACAAGGCCTGTTCCTTCCAACCAAGAGTCTGAATTAGGGAATGTTCCTCACAATAAAGTTATCCGTAAAGTCAGGCGATTAGAGGGCGAGAACGGCCAGTTTCGGCATAATAGGGTATCAAACGCGAACTGGGAATGAAATTTTACAAAACGAAATAACTGGGACCCAAACTAATTTTTCCACCAATTTTGGTGGTAAACTGAGTTTCATCCCCTTTTTCCTGAGCGCCTCCACTGCTGCTACATATATTTGCACTGCTCCTACCTGTACAACTACTATAATTACTCTCGAACCTTGTGCATTAAGTGTTGAGTTTCAACATTTCATACTCAGATTTAATAAATTTTCTTTCCTTTGCCCATACCACTGAAAGAGGGGATAGGGGGTGAAAGAGAGGGTGACTTTACATATAACTTTAATATGTGACCAAATGAACTCTGCATCATTCCATAGTCTCTTTCCTTTCCTTGAGAGCTAGAACTCTAGCCTAGGGTGGGTGCAGACCTATGAACGTTATTTTTAAAATAAGTCTCTTTTAAGACAACGTAAATTGAATGAACCAAAATTTCACAGAACACACAAAATACAAAAAATACAAAAGGGAGAAACTTACATGTTTTGGGCTGGGATCATTTACATGTTTAAAACTTGGTTTTTATGTAAGTTACCCCAATGGGGAGTTCATTACATGCACCTACACTTAAAGACCTTCCCTCATGGACATCACTCACCAAAGACATATAAGCTTTTTTTTTTGTGCTCTTTCACAATCGACTAACACATGGGTTTATTGTGTCATAAGTTCATTAGACATTATAGTCTTATCACAAGGCTTAATAATAGAGTAAAAACATAAAAATATGAAAATGAAGAATGAGACCTCCACCCATTATCATTTAGATATTTGAAAAAAAAAGAGAATGAATTGTTCACCCTTTTTATTTAAATATAATAAATATTATGATTCATTAACTCTAGGCAATTAATATATGCCACCTATTTTACTTTTAAAACACTCAGCCTTTTCGTGGATGAACCTTTATATTATTTGACATTTGTTTTCCAAGAATCTAGTGTTTGTTTCAAGTGAGGTCAAATTTATCAACTTTTATTTATGTTTAATTATAATAATTAAATAATTTATACATGAATTCAAAGTAGGTCTCTAGTTGACATATCTTAATAGATAAGGCCCATAAAGTCATTATTTGTTTGTCATATCTACTCATCTTACAACCCTTGGCTGTAATTATTAATATTTATAAATTTTGATTTTAATAATCAATTTTGTTGTTACATCAACGAACACATTTATTTTGTCCTGACACCCTTGGAACAATAGTTTAACCATAGTGGAAAATGCTTGAATTTATCATTGTTAATCTTTTCAAATTCCTTTCCATTGAAATGAACCAATTCATATGTGTTGTTGTCAAAAAAGTTTTTCATAATCATGAATGGCCCAAATCATTTCAAAAAAACTATTTTATTTTTCAGTTGTGGCAAATATCATATATATTATTACAAAGTCTCTTTCTTGGAATTTTTGTGGTTTCAACTTTTTGTCAAAAAACAATTTTAATGTCCTTGGGCTAATTCAATGGCATGTTGAGTTCACAAATGGTTTTTTTCAAACACCAACTCTCTATTTTTGTGTGTGTTGAAGTTCTTCCATTCATAACCAATGTCATTCCAATGTGGTAGATGTCATGACCTCAAATTCAATGGGTAATGTCAACTCCATGGTCCACCCCATGTGCGAGTCAAATCCCATGGATGATTTGAATGTGGAATTGTACACTCACATTACATGATGTATGTTTTTGTCCCATTTTTGGAAATCTTTAGGTACCTTAACTTCCTTGTTCAAGTTTTCACAAAACACCTCATTATGCACTCCACCAACCATGTTGGTGTTAGATTTATATGTTTTAGTTACACGTTGTCACACAACATCTCATTCATGTGTTCCGCTAACTCCATTGGTGTTAGATTTATATGTTTGGTTACACGCTGTCATACAACACCTCATTCATGAACTCCACCAACCCTAGTGGTGTTAAATTTATATGTTATGGTTACACGTTGTCATTCAACATTCATTCATGCACTTCACCAATAGTATTAGATTTATATGTTGTGGTTACATGATGTTTGATTGCTAATTTTCTCATGAGTTCTTTAACAACATTGTTTGTAAATTATGGGCCATTGTTTGAAACCATTTTGAAAAGTATTTAAAATTATGTCACAATCTTTTAATATACGAACCATGCCATGTCCCCCTTCTTTGAATTCTTTCGAGGCCTTACCTTGGCCCACTTGGTGATGCCACAACAAGGAACCTATTAATCCTTGGGGTGATGGGAATAGGGTTTATCAAATCAATTATTCATTTTTCAAATGTTTGGGCAATGGTGGAATTGGATGCAAAGGATCATGAACCATTGACTTGTTTCTAAACATTAAACACACATTACAAGCCTTACAATATTTCATAACATCTTTTAAAACGTTGGATTATACCCACCTTGCAATATTTCATTAAAATAATTCTTCCCAAAATGGTCTCCATAAAACATATTCATGGAATTCAAAAAGGATGATTGGAACATCTTTCCTTTAATGTTAAATGTAATCCCCAAAAATGATGTAGGTATGAGACTTAAAAGGAAATTTGTGATGTAAGAGATAATCTTCCATTTTTAAATATTTTTTTGGCATTTTTTTCACATGGAATGCAAAGAATTGTGCATAAAAAAAATCATCATCTTTTGAATAATATCCCATCTCTTCATAATGTTGTGACAAGGCATTAACATTTTCATGTTTTTCCCCTATTTGATACTTGATGGTGAACGTGTACTCCTATAATAAATCCCATATAGTAATCTTGCAAATAGGGTTGGGTTTTGACCAGTGTTGTCCAAATATATCGAAAAATCCAGATATGAATCTAATTAAAGGTCAAATATGCACCTAAACATATCCAAAATCTTGGTTTTTTAAAAATATCCAAGTTTGCACATATCCAATGGAAGGCATTCGAACAATATTTCGTACTCATGTCCTTGTGCAATCACATGTCCTTGTACGATCATTAACATGCATATATGCCAACTAAAGTTATTAAGGGCCCACCCAGATATAGATTGTGGGCATATGTATATGCATATCTAATGCTTAAGGTTTAGGGTTTAGATATGGAGCTTGTGTTAGGATTTTGGGTTTTAGTTCAGGTTTGGTCTTTTTTTAAGCTATGGCAAAGCTTGAATGTGTATCGTGTTTAATTGTTGTCACAAGATTTTCATTGGCAGTGTTGAGTGTTGAATGTTGAACTCTCGATGTTATTGAGTGTTGACCTTTCAACACCATTGAATGTCGAATTGTTGAATCTTGGTTTTTGGTGTTGTTGAATGTTGAGCTTTCGGCATTGTTGAGTGTTGAACTTTCAATTGTGCTAAGCATTGAACTATCAATGGTGTTCAAGGTTAAACTTTTAGCTACACTTAGTGTTGAACTTTTTAACAATGTTCAAGGTTGAGCTTACAATTGTGCTAAATGTTGAGCTTTTGATTACATTGAATGTTGAACTTCTCTAACTTGAGGAGGTATTTCATTTCTTTTCTAAAATTTGTTGCATGAATTTCATTCTTCATGTTCAATTTCCTTCATTTGTGTTCAACAATTTGTGGTTCTTCATGTTCAACTATGCATGTTCTGTCTCCTTCATCTATGTTCAAAAAGTCTTTGTCATTATCTTTTTCTTTTCTTTTCTTTTTTCTTTTGTTGTTTTTAGGTTCTTATTTATGAATTGCTTTGTTGTTTTCTCATGTGACACATTAGGGTTTGAGAGCTTCACATCTTGTATGTGCACAATGCACATCCCTACTTTTGACACTTCTGCAACTATGTTTCTTGTAATGCAACTTTTGACTTTCATGAATTACACTTCTACATCTCACTTGTAATGCAACTTTCGTCTTCCAACTACATTTCCATTGTTGCATCTCCATTGTGCAGTGCAAAACTTCTATTTTCTATCTTTTGTTTTCTAGCTGTGTAGTTTTTTCTTATATTTTCTATCTTCTAATTATGCCATGTGCTTTTGCATCTCCACCATAGTGGAATTTTTGTCTTTCAGCTACTATAGTGCTTCTATATCTCCATCACAATGGAATTTTTATCTTCTTGTTATTACAAAGCTTCTCAACTATAATTTAGCTTGTTTTTCTACTAAAGTGCCATTGCATTTCAATTGTAGTGCAATTTCAAGCTTGTAGCCAAGTTTGGCAAGGTGAGTCTTCAAACTTTTTTGCTTTGTCATTATTTTCTTATTATTTTTGGGTTTCTTTTCTCTTGTTGCTTTACTGTTTTGTTTAAACATATTCTAGGATTTTGCAAGATTCAAATAATAAACAATTTCAAGTAAGTTTCCATCTACTTAAATTCTTTTTGTGTTTGCATTCTCTTGGTTAGGTGTTAGGTTTTTTTGTTTATGCCTAATATAATGGTTGAAAAAGATCTTTTGTTGGTTGAGTCCATTGGTAGTGTTGGAGAAAATCAACCCACACCACCAACTTATGATGTTGAGAACGTGCATATGCATGTCGTTGCAACAAACTTTGTTGTTGCAACTCATTCTTTTATTGTTGCAACAAGTTTTATTGAATTTGAAATTCAATAACTTGCAACATACAAGCCCAAACTATAATTTGGAAACATAATTAAGGGTTGAATATGTTGGGATTTTTTTGCTATCAATGACAACTTACCTATAGATGTTGAAAATTTACAAATGTCGTGGTGCATTATTTGTAGAATTTAACAAGTAGGTGTTCATGATTTATGCTAAAGATTTATTCTACAAAAAGGATTTATCAAGTATAGTAAGCTTAATGGGATCGCTCCCATGAAAAACCACATTGAATTTGCACATCCAAGGTTGGTTATTAACAAAAAGTTGGCCATCAATGTTGAGAAAGTTGAAAAAATTGTTGGGGGGCGAAATCATACTACAATCGCCTCCTTTGGGGCACTTTTGGGTCCAATATTATAATACATACAATATAATTATTCCAAAAGTATGGTACATTTAGTTTTGCATATCAAATTTGGTTTTTAGGCCCTACAATTATTATTTTTACAAAACTAATGTAATATAATTTTTTAAAAATAATTATAAATTTCATTATTTATATTAAAAGATCCATGGATGACACATCCCCAAACTCCTCAAGAAACCCAAATGTGGGTCCCAGAATGAAACAACGAAAGAAGAAATGAATTAGAGCACGCTCCTTAATTCGCAGCACTTTGAGGGTAGGAGGGCGTGCTAGAGCTCCAGGATGGGACTAGGACAAACTCACAAGTGAAAGTTCAAGATGATATCAACTTGCACAACTAAGAAAAGAGGGCGATTAGTGCAAGTCAAATGGAAGTGGTGCAACAAATTTAATAGGGACAACCTGAAGCACAAGCTTCACACGGCCCACAACCTTTGGGAAGAGGCACCACTCCCCTCCCTATGTATATTTTGTGCCTCTCTATAGGGACTACATCCAAATGTCACTTTTCCCTGGGACTAGCAAGTGGGAATCCCAAAATTGAAACTATTATTGTCTCAAAACTTTGGACGCTCATATTTTTATCAAATCAAGTCTATTTTAAAAGTGTAAGGAAAGCATGTTATAAACCTCAAAAATATCTTTCCAACGGTGTATAACACGTTCCAATTGGACCTCATTTGACCCCTGCTATTAAGGGATTTATGGTCAAGAGTCAAATTCACAATTTGATTCCCGCCCCTTCTTTCAATCATAACTCATATAAATCAGGTTTAAATGAAAAATGTGATGGCATTTGAAGCATCTAAGCTTCAAGACCTTTCTAATGGTGTTTTGGGGGCTAATTTGATGTTTGTTTGCCTTTCCAACCAAGACTTTGAACATTCGCAACTCCTGCACGAGTGCAACTTCCAAAGTGGAAGTGCACATGGGAGTCATTAGGCTTCATCCCTTGCATTCTCCCCCATTTGTGAAAGTGTGTTTCACACTTAAACACATTTTTGCCTTCATGGGCCCTTAGATTTCACATTTAGTCGTGAACCCAATGTTAGGGTTATTACAATGGATATATTTATAATATACATTGATATAATATGGCCACTATTTTGTTTTGACTACATTAACTTTAAAACTTCATTACTCATTTAAAAAATCAATTTTAATGAAATTAAAAATATATGGCCTATCTAGTTATGCCTTTCATCTTCCATGTGAATGTGATTACTTGTCAAAATTTCAAATTAATCACATGGTATCAAAACATGGTTCAAATAATGTGAAATGACATGGTTCAAAATACCTTCAACTTTCATAAAGATTAAAAATCATTTAAATTATTTTTGGAGTATATTTGTGTTTTTGAATACACACATATGTTGTACATTACATTTGTTTCCACAAATATACTCCAATTTCTCATGTTATAAAATGAAATGAAATAATTTTTTTCTAATATTTTGCCTAGGTCATATTTTAACATAATATGTAAAAACACTATATTTCAAAAGTTTAAGGTGGGATACACTCAAACATGCATATTTTAAAAAAGTAGTACAATGTGACACCCCAAAGGGGTTCACTATAATGTGTTTTCACCTTGAAACAAACCATAGTTTGCAGTTGGGGAAGAAGTAGTTTGGCCCAATTAATTGTGCAATCACAACATATTTTGGTGCCACGAATCTTTACAAGAAATCTGATGAAACACAACAAAAAATTTCTTGAATATATGGTGTTGTATATTTGTAAGGGGTACATGGCCCTTTCCACTTATGAAAATATTTGGTTATGGAAGTTGATTTTACGTCAATGCCCATGTGTTGTCTTTTTTTTTGGTTCAACCTTGATGGAATAAATGTTTCTAGCAATGGTCACAAAAACCATGAATTTGCATGTGTTGCCCCATCTTGTTGAAGCATTCACTATCTCTACTAATTTTGATCTTTAAATGTCTAGAGGCAGAGTGGACACATTTGCCCTAGTAATTGATTATTTGAATGATTCTTGAAACCCTATGCATGTTACTATTGGTTTATTTGAAGTTCACGAAACCATAGGATTTTGCATGGCTAGTCAATTACATATTTTACTTGAGAAATTTGATTTAATGCATACTGTGATTGCTTTTGAAAGATGAAGGCAACAATCTAATGTCTATGGTGACAACATAACCTTTGAAAGTTCAATGGATTTATGAAGGTATATGTTTTGTTCACATTATGTTTAAAGCTTGCTAATATATAATAATGGTGAGAAGGTTACTATAGGTCTAAGCCATGTTAATGTCAAGGTTTCCCAAGCCAATTTACAAAAAATAATCACATGGACCAAAAAGTCAAGAAAGGGACGGCAAGATTGGGAAAATGCATGTGTTGAAAGGGGGTTATAGGTTCAAAAACTAAAAACCTTAGTGAAAACCAAATTTTTGTCTAAGGTGATTATGTTTGAAAAGTGTTTGGAATTCAAAGATGCCATTATCTTATGTTAAGGGCGATAGGAGACAATTATTTTGCAACAAAAAATTCCTAAAGCTCAAGTATGGGTAATTATTTAAGCATTCATTAGTGTTTTGAATGGTGTTGTCATTATTTGTGTGATGAACCAATCACAAGGGCATTGACTATTATCTAGTATTTTCACTGTTACTATTAGTTTGACACAAACTTTGGAGGTTAAGATTAGAGCTAATACTGATGTTACTAACACTCTTGATGATTTTGATGTTAAGGTCCTCATCTTTCAAAATAAAATGTGATCTAAAGTTTTTAAGGTGACTAAACCTTTTTTTGCATTTTTTCCAAGCTTATGATGGCCATTAGGTTCACAATATGTTAGCCATTATGCTAGATAAAGTTTGAAGGTTGAGGAAAATTATGTGGGATGTGGGGCTTACATTTGTCTTACATTTGAATATGATGCAAATGCAATAATTCCTTTTTTGATGATAGTATTTGAGATGCTAAACCTTATTGTTCAAGCATGTATAATAAGGTTTGTTGGATCAATTCTTAAATTTGGTGATTTCATGAAGGAAGATAATAATATATTTGGTGTGAATGCATCTATTGAAGAATCTTCATGTGCACTTGTTGTTGGAGAGCTATCTTTGTTCAAGAGGTTATTTATAACTCCTACTACATGTGCTGATCCCTTAACTTGGCGGCAAATTCATGAAAGCCAAATTTTGGGTTTTTGCCAAACAAATATTGGGAATCCCAAAATCACAATTTGAAATTGAACAAGTGTTCATTCTTGTTAGTGCATTACCATCTTTAAGACATTATAGGTTGTAGGTGGATAATTTAGATTGCATCATCATTGTGGTGAAAAACTAACATGATGATCCTTGATTGCATTGTTCACGACATAAGGATTTAATAGACTTTATGAAAATTGAAAGTTTATTGGTTGAAGAGAATTATGGCTTGATTGAGGAATCAAATTATTTTGAACAAGTAGAGCTGGACAATGATTAGAAAGAAAGCTTACAATTTTTTATTTTTTATTTTTGGGCTTTTTTTAAATTGTTGGAATTTCAAAACATGAATAATGATTTGCATTTGAAAAAACTTGTTCTTTGTGTTGAGTTTGAAAGGTGTATTTCTAGACTTCATCAACAACAAAGATGTTGGAGATTCTAGTTGTGTTGTGTGGGGTTGGATGTTACTGGGTAATAGGTGGGGTGTATGCGGGGTGTGGTTGGGGCAAGAAACTTGTGTTACATTGGGCATAATTTTTTAATGAACTAGGGTTCAACTCCCCCACAAGTTTTTAGATTTGTAGATTTTTTTTTGTTCTTGTAAGGTAAATGTGTAAAAAAAAAATCATGACCCTAAAATTATATCCCTAACCATTGGACATATCATGTAGTTAGTCTAAATTTGAAAACTGACAAATATGGATCTACCAAATGACAAAAAAAAAAAAAACAAAACAAAAGAATATATATGTATTGTAACAAATCCATTTGCTAATTATTTTTTATGCATATCCCAATAGCTCCTCACTTTGTCCCATATGCTTTTCTCAATGTTGTCTTCTTGGAATTTATATTTGTTGGCGAATATTGGGACTTACATGTTTCTATGTTTGGAGTGAATATTTCTAAAATGGGGGAGTTTCCAAAGCTTATTGGGATAAGTCAATCAAAGAGATTCAATTTGTTTTTTTCAAAAATCTCAATTTGTTGCAAGCCACCCCCAACACCAATTCATACAGGTCACAATAACACATATTCCTAATTATTTAGGAGTCTTATTTTACCCTTGTATTAAGTAGGCAAGGGTGCCATCCAATTTCAACCTTCCTTTGTTTTGTTGAGGTTTTTTCTTTTGTTTTGGCCCCACCTATATAGGTGAAAAGAGGACAACTTTGGGCAAAACATATGGGATAAAAGTGTGATGCTATTGGGAACATCTCGAGGAACCCAGTGGGAACTTGATGGGAACATGAAGGATCATAACTAACACAAAAGATGTGATGTCATGGGACAGCTGTGTTTGTAGCTTGACCACCCTGCGCCCTAAGCTTTGGTAGCCTACCCACCCTTCCACATTCTAACTACAGTTAAACTATTTCTTCTAGAAAACATGTCCCATATGTGGGGTTTGGTACACCCAAGAAGTCCTACATAGTAGGTACCTACAGGTTGGAACTTTGAATTATTTAATGCTTTTTTTTTTCCATTATGTCATCCTATATAGCTTTATTAATTTATTATATTATATTATGTTATACATAGCTTTATAACTCAGGGCTGGGTATTGGGTTTTGGAATAATCATTCTGTACATGTATTGTATTCATATAGTACTACTGATAAGGCCAAAAGTTTGTGTGTTGCTTGGTGGAGACACTGGCCTTGTTTCGATGGTCTTGGTTTTCCTTTTCGTGTGTTTACATTTGCTTCGACATGCCTTGTACTTTTTGTGGATGGATTTTCATCCTTGTTTATATACACAGGATCATTTTTTTTTAATTAACAATATTCTCAGTAGTGAAGGAAAATTCCTTTGCAAAAAAGAAATACATTGCATGTTGAGGTGATTGAGCTCTCATGTGTTATTGGATTGGTGCCTCAAGACTATTGAAATTAACAAGGGGCGTGTCACTCTTTGGCCTTGCCATTTACATTTAAAAGGCATTTCAAGTGATGAAACCCTGTCAACCATAAATTAACCAAAGCACCCCAAAAAGGGGGAAAACAAGGAACAAAATGCAAGGACCCACATCCAAGAATACAAATGGACCACCCAAGAGGGCGAATCACAAGGGGAGCGACAAGTTCCCGAACCCCCTCCAGTTGCAAGAAGCATATCAAATAAGAGAAGGGGAGCACATCCTTAAAGAAGGCAAGGCAAAAAAATAATTATGGAAACTCAAATATTTCACCATTCAAAAATATAATCGTCAAAAAAGAAATCCTCTAAAAGAAACCAAAATCCTTTGAGATATTATAACTCTATAACTAAACTCAAGTTTCAACATAAGCCAAAATATCATCTTTCAAAAATTCTCAAATAAAAATACACCTATATTACCTAGAGACCAAAATCCATTAAGCTACTATACTCTATAATGAATCTAAACACAATATCCTTGCCTTGGTGGGCAAGGCCAACAAAGAGGTAGGTATGCAGAAAAACATGCATACAAATCTCAGCTTGGATTCTTCCCACTGTAGAATAGAACATTTTTGTAATATCAAAGATGATATTCCACAGACATTCTTTGAGATTAAACTTGTCAAATTTTTTTAAAAAAAAAAAAAAAAAAAAGTTGACATCTCATTCACACTGCACTATTCTATAATAAAAGATAATTACACACTAATATTTTCCAATAAATACCTGTAAAGCCCAGAAAATCTGTAAAATGGCCATTGCAAAGCACAAGGCAAATCATGGGTAAAAAGATGCTTTTACAACGGGTACATAGATGCATGGATTCTATAGTGTGTCGGGAGTAAGGTTAAAACATTGTAAAGGCAAAGCCCAGGGAAACTAAATTTTAAAATTATCAATCAAACTGCAGCTTTGTGCCACCTTTGCCTTTACAATGATATTAATTTTTCCCCCCAGTTTTGTCAGGTAGGTGGACTGGCAATCATCGACAAGGGGTTTAGCCAATTTTGGCTACAGGTCAGAGAGGAAAGCAGATTTTTTTTTGGAACCCCTGATATATTTTGCGGACATGCTAGAGAACCTATTTTAAGGTCATCCACATGATTCTTATAAACCTGGCCTGTTCATAATTTTTTGCAATGGCAAGTGAGCCTCATAATCCAAAGGAAGAAAGTAAAGCTTATTTTGAAGAGCATTCAAATGGCTCAATGTTTTCGGTGCATACAGCACTACATAAACAACTCCCTTTTTATTTCTATGTGTATTTTGAGGGATCTCCACCTGCAGAAGAATCCTAGGGTGTTATGCCAGGGGAGCTCCCCTAGTTTTATATGTTCCCATGTTCCCATGTTCCCATGGAAATATTTTTTTTCTACGAAATGGGAAAGAAGTGAGGAAATACAAAGAGAATTGTTTTTGTAAGGGGAGGTTACTGTACTTGTGTGTTCTCCTGAGTTTTGGGAACACCCTTGGGCTCATGCCCTTGGGTGCCCCTCCCTCAAGAGAATGCACTTGTACAGGAACCTCTCCTACAACTTTATTCTCATTGTTTTAGTATGCCTCGCCAAAACTTTGTGAGAGAGATATGCCATCACTTCTTAACATACCTTTTCAAAATTGATATGCTTTTGCTTTTTATTTTGTTTAATTGAAATCCACATCAATTAATGGTCCCTAATCACATAGAAGGTCTCAATGTTATGGGAATGGCTTTACCCAAATAAAGATTCTTTGTATTCACATCAATGAATTGTGTCATTATAATATTGAATGCAAAATGCACATATCATTACTATAGTACCTTTTCAGGTTTGACATCTCAATGTCAAATAGTTTATTTATTTTGAATTTTTGACCAAAAAAAATTTAAATTAAAAAATATTTACATGTCATTTGTCACCAATGTTTTGCGCAAATGTTTTGTTTCACAACACAAGTTTTGATTTCAATTTCTCCCTTACAAGAAATATGGCACTAACCAATAGCATACCATCAGGCCTTAAAAAGCAAGGGTTTTTTTTCACATTTATTGCATATAAAAAATCAAAAAAGGGATTTTTTCAAAAAAACCTTGTGATAGAACAATGTAGTTCTTCGCAGGACTACATTGTCAAGCTCATAAAAGGTGCCGAACAAAGCTTGTTAGGGAGTGTTTAGCGGCAAAAGAAATTTTTTTAAAACAATTCAATAATCCTATAAAATTTCAGCTTCAGTAAACAATAATTATTTGAATTTTCAGCAACAAGGGACCTTAATTTTCTTTAAAAAATTAATCATTTAAAAAAAAATTTAATTTATGACAAACCTAAAAAAGTACTATGATGCCAATGCCTACCCAAATGATACAAGTGTGCAACTACATCGAACAATTGCATAAGGTGTAGCTTCGTTCATGAAAAGTATGTGAACTTTGGACATTAGAACCTTAATATTGTGTGAGTGTCAACAAGTGAGTAATGAATGCCATCCCAAATGGCACAAGTGTGCACTTATGTATGGTAAAGTCATGTTATATGTCCCATGCACATAGAGGCCTTTTAAAATGCATACCCTAAAAATAAAACTTTAAGTGTAAGTGAAGTTTATGTATCAATTATAACAATAATGGATTACAACATCATTTTGATAGAATGTAATACCTCACTTCCTAAATTGTTAGTTAGACTTAACATTTGCGAAGTCATGTTGTTTTTACTTGATCTAATGACATAACCTATTTTTTGGGTAAAATTTCATGATTGGTTCTAGTGTGATATGAACGCTTACTTTGCATAATATTAAGCATGACTATGTCAGACTCATTCTAGTTTGTGATATTTGCATATTTTGTATTAATTCTGAGCATAATTTGAGAGTAGTTTTTTTTAAAAAAGTAA
>Ga0209611_10001199_pt1 | contig 43273 bp, 32 predicted proteins | sample S1TSphgellanicum_3_FD_187693 | JGI IMG/M metagenome (GOLD analysis project Ga0209611, IMG submission 187693) | Host-associated microbial communities from peat moss isolated from Minnesota, USA - S1T2_Fc - Sphagnum magellanicum MG (SPAdes) (version 2) | ecosystem: Host-associated > Plants > Peat... | reverse complement strand
TAATCATTTCATAGATAGAATTCCTTCTTGTTTCACATTTTTGTTTTTTGAAGTTGTAGATAATAAATGGTTCAATTCACATTTTTTGAAATGTGTAACAAGTTCACCAGCTGCTGTAACAAGTACATTAAGGGGTCCCCCCCCCTCACAAAAGATCACCCGTATTCCTAACTACCCATCATGGGAATTTGAATCAACCATAGCAGAACTACCACAACTGGCAGGAACATGGCTACAGCAGACCGTCCAAATAAAGGTATAATAATAAGTAGATGGTGATTGTGCCCAACTAACTAATCTTACAAGCTCACCAACAAAGAACCTCTTTGAGGTACTGGGACAGAAATCTGTTTGTACAGCAACTGGAAAAGAATTGCATGATCAACTCAAAAAAATTAGTACAAATAATACTTAATGGGATCACATAATTTAGATCATCTTTCAAGTTCAAATCAACCCCTAGACCGACACAACATTAATATTCTCATCTAATAATTGGTGGCGTGGGAAGCCTGGTCCATTTAGTAAGAACCCACCAGATGGATCAAGTAGGTGAAATTAACTGGTCAAAAGTTGAGCATTCGAATCACTATGGACCAAAGCAAAAAGTATTGCATTGTGAGAGTGTATGTGGTCATGGTGAGAATGCATCAGATTCCTTGTGGTCGTTTGCCTATGGATTGTGTATATGGAGCTTCTAGTTGAGCATGTGCAGAGCTGACAGGCACTGCAAGGACTCAAATGGTAAACTTTGTTTGTTGGAACTTGTCAGTGAATACTGGGGTTCCTTTCTATGTCTTGTTCACATATCAAAGGACAACAATGGTGGGCTTTTGGAATTGGATTGGAAGGCTTTTCTTGACTGCTTTTACGATTCAGTCATGGGAGAGCCTCAGCTAATTTCAGGCAACGTGTTTTTTCAACCACTCTATAATATGGCATTTCCTGAAAGGTACTTTGGACACTTCCCCAAAGGTTTTTTGGTGGTTACAAGTTGTGGCCTCTCATTGAAATAAAGTAAGGAACTTCCCAAGCTCATGGAGGCATAGTTTATTTGGTAAGGTAAGGGTAAGAATGGGGACGTTATTGAAATATGGCTCCCACCCTAAGTGGCAACTAAGTACAGGCACCAAATTCTGGTAACACACTCCAATCCAACAAGGGCCTTATCACACAGAAAGGCTTGTCAAAATTTTACTTCCACATTTAATGTCAAATAATCAAGAAAATGGGCAAGCCCTTGTGTGAGGTAAAAGCCAGAATGGAACCCATAATGTGTCTACTTTAGCGGATAAGTCCAATAAGTTTCATGTGTTGCTAGGTGCTATGAAATTAACCTGGTATGTGTACTACAAGGAGGACCCTTATATCTGCATATCCATTGAAGCTTTATCTTTGGTCACAGAACTGGACCCCCTCCCAGTTTCATGGAGTCCAGCTCCAGGCCCCAGGAGCTAACAGTGCAACTTTGTGGATTAGAGAACCAGGGGCTGCTGCTGGGTCTGAAATTTGCCTAGAAGAATTCCAGAATGCAGGTCTAGTGTAAGTAGGGAGAACAAACAGCTGACAAAAATCCTATTCAAAAGGGTGCATTTGTCTGGACAAAGTTAAGTTTACATATTTTGAATGAAGCATGAAGCACACGCAGTCTGGGTACATAACAAGGGTCTTCCCCTTTAGAGCAGCTCCCTGGGTGTGGAACCAGGAACCCTAAACCTCAAAAGAATACAAATGCATTAGTTGTTGTAGTTTTTTCTTCCAAATTTTACTGTGTGAGGAGTTTTCAGGAGGGATATTGCAGTAGCCTAGCAGGTTCAGCACTTTGATGCCAAATGTTGAATACAATTTCTCGGCAGATTTTGGCATAATCATTCAGAAATTATTAAGGTGTACATTTAACTTGTTAGGTACACCTTAATAATTTCTCAAAAGTTCTGAATTTTTTGTTCTCCAAATTATTTAGGTCTGAACTTGTCAGGTGACTGGTATACATATTTCAAATACTTTGACACTAGTTGGAGCTAATGTAATGGAGATCCTCTTCTGGAAATAGGTGTCACACTTTTTCAGAAGGGGTATGAACCCAGGCCAAAAATGATGATGAACTGGTTAAGGAACACAAAAATAAGAACTATTTCAGCTTTTTAGGTGTGTTCAATTCTTCTTTGCAGCATGATGTGTTCCAGGGTTTTTGATTTCATTTTTTTGACATAGCTGAAGTGGCAATCATCCAAAAGACAGTTTAGCCAAATTTGGCTATAAATAATAGGATATGAAAGTAAAGTAGTTTCAGCATCCTTCACATTTTTGGCTAGAACCCAATAGAGGAATCTGGTGAATTTGCTTTTTTTAAGTTTTTCCCCCAAATTAGTTTAGCTCATTCCAACCATGCAATCACAATGGATGCAATTGTGAGAGAGAAAGGACTCTAGGGACCTACCTGTAGATCAATTGGTCTCTCTTAAGAACATCACTAATCTGGTGGATAAACCAGCTCACCTGACACCTTCTGTCACTCTCTGGATTACAAATGAAAGACTAACAATCTAGGCCAAAGACCGGGGGCTTGTTTTAGAGTTCTCTGCATCAGGGACAACTCGAAACAGAAACTCTGGCTGCAGCCCTCTGTACTGTAGTACCTTGGCATCTTCTGCACAAATTATATTATTTTTTAGAAATGCCAAACTTTTCCAAAAAAAATTCTCAAAAAGGAAAAAAAAATTGTGAAGGAAAATGATGAATAGTTGAAATATTCTACAATATATGTTTTTCAAAATGGAATCTTCAAAATTAATTAATTAATTATTCAGCAGACGTGTTCTGAAGTCGCTATGTACTTCAGGAATAAGGAACTTAAACAGAATATACAAGGGATACCGCAACCACAGATGTATGGAGTCTGGTACCCTTGTTGAGGATCTCCACTGACAGCAGTAAAATGGCCTGTAGACAATATTTTGGATGAAGTACAGCCTTTATATATGGTAAAACTGAGTATGGATCTCTACATACGCACATAACACAATAACTCTAAAAGGGACGGTAAAGGAAATTGATGAATTTTGATTGGCCCAGGTGGTGGTATTTAAATAGTCTCTCTACATTTTACTGTATAATTTTACTTATGATGGGTGGGCATAAGAAAACAATCGACACTCTATGTTGGATGTGATAACCACAAATAGAGGCCAAATTACAGGGGTATGGGTCAAGATGCTGTCACACACTCTGCAAGCAACAACACGAGTGCTGTGTCTGTTGCTTAAACTCAAGTTAGATCAGAGCTGTTGGTGGTGGTGACTGGTCATCTGACATTGTTGTCTGTAAGTATGTATTCAGTCTATAGAGTTTGCTTTCAAGTGCTGTAGTCGGACATCCATGGCAGTCTGAGATGGCTGCCATGCCACAGTTCTGATGATTGTGCACCAATATTTAGAATAGCAGCGTCTTCTTAAAGAGAACAAGCTTGTCACGGTCTGTAGGTAGCTCATGTTGCAATTCATGATTGATTATCCAAGTATGGAGTCTTTCCACGTTCATAAAAGGTGAAAATGTTTCTAGGTTTCCATGAAATGCCCGATTGAATTATGGCTATCATATCATGTTTAGGCAAGTTTGTACCAACCTAAATCCCAAAAATGGTGTAGAGATTTGTAGCACTTGATGGCTTACAAGCTATATGATGGCCAACTCATTCCACATCAGGAATGTCCATGCATAGGCAATAATTTAGCCAGTTTGGCACTAAATAATTAAAAATTCAGTACTTTTTGAGAAATTATTATGACATGCTTAATCTATAAAAGATACACCTTAATAATTTCTTAATGGTTATACCGGAATCTTAGGAGAAAATATGTTAAATACTCAGTCAAAGTGCCAAACCTACTAGGCTATTACAGTACTCAACCTTATAGTAGCTCTAGTATATAATTTTGAAAGAATCAATTTCTACAATTAGGGTGCAAGAAAATTCACAAGATTAAGAAGATGGATTTTTGGAGTGAGGAAACACTCAGAAAACTAGGACATCAGGACCAGTGTTATTTCAGCTTTTTAATTGCACCAAATTTTCTTTTTTTAATTCCATGGAACTGGTTACAAAGGATTTTTCTTTAAAAAAAGCACCAAAGTTGCCAGATTTTAAGGGAATTTTTTCTGAAACCACAATATTTAAACAATAGGCTCTAGCTGGTCCCCAAAAAATAGCAGAATTCTTAAATTTTTTTACTTTTCTCTATGACCTGTAGCCAAATTTGGGTAATTCTTCTTGTGGACGAGTGCCAATGTGGCTACCTCACAAATTTGAAAAAAGAAACCCTGGTCAGGAGTTTTCTAGGCTCAGCTGGCCCATAACCCAAAACATTCCTGTATGACACACCTGCTAATAGTTAGCTCCATGGGTGGTTTGCTTTCTCCTGTTAGAAGAAATCTGGGTTGTGGAATAGAAAGGAGTTGTTGGCTGCTGGTGAGTTCTACTTAGTAGGGAGAACTTCTTGATCTTTGACAGAAAAATTGGAAATGATTCACAAACTAGTTCCTTAACCCCAATGTACAGAGCCAGATAATTCAGTTCCGTTTATTTGTATTAGATGAGCCAATACCTAATGCTAAGTTGTCATTTTAATGTAATATATGCCACAATAAACATCACATATTGTACATTATAATTGATGAAACACATGTGTTATGAGCCTTAGCTCTTTGTGTAAAAAAAAAACCACATTGTTTTTGAATGACACACTTTGTGGACCCAATTTGTAAGAGACACATCTCTCACTTAAGGTTACATCAAAAAACTTTGCTTCCATGTCCATTTGGTGAACATGAATGACATTGTACAATGCTACAAATGCAATCATTGTTATTTTAGAGATGCAGTTTCAATAACAAGTGAAAATGTTTCTACATTAATCGATTCCTTTGAATTTGAAAAACCACAAGCAACCAATTGAACTTGTATCAAAATCTGACATCATTAAAGTGATACTTCCTTTTCAAGATTTAAGTTTACAAGATAGAAAATAGTTTTGTGAAAATTTTGCTATTTGAAAGTAAATCAAATGTATATCAAAAAGTGAAACATAAACTTTTGTGTGGATACACTTTAACACAAAATGTTCAATGAAATAAGTATATAATAGATTGAGATATAACAATCATTGTATTCTTGAAAGGCATCATCGAATAGATATTCTACTTTTTTTTGTTAGATATACTTCACATATAATTTGCAAAAGGTTGCACTACAAAGATTAAATTTCAGAACTATTTGCAGTTGGGTGCATTCACAATTGGGATACACAAAAGATTATGTTATGACAAAATCATCTTAAATTTCAACTTTAATTGATTATTATGGACTTGTATAACTTACAACTTATGGGATTTTTATTATTTCAGCATATATGAATGTACCTTATTATCATATGGTTTTTTTAATCATAAATTTTGATGATTAAAAAATAAAATTAAGTATCTTGGAACATGGTTCAAAAACCATGTCCCACTACAATATTTTATCAAAAAAGAATTAACAAGAATAAAATTGCTTCATATTTTAACCATAAATAGAATAAAGTAGGTTCAACATGATGGCACAAAATTTTAATATTATAAACATCAAGTTTTGTGAAATTAATGCTAGAATTTTTAATTCTTTTCATAAAAAAGTTGCATCAATAAGGATAGTTATGTGAATTTTTTAAATAATTAGGTTACATTTCAAAATTTTGGAAAGAAATATGGGAGACTTGAATACAAAAAAAACACATTACTTGATGTTTTTAGTAAAACTTTGCTACTCTAAACGAGACACTATCATTTTGAAAATGTTTTAAAATCTTATAATTTTTTATTGGTTTATTCTTTAACAAAACGTTCAAAATTTGTTCAATTATTTTTTATCAATCATTTTTTCACTTATTTGTTGAAGGAAAGAAATATCCATCCTTCATTGTCTAGCATCTCAAAACATTCATTTCACCTAAAGACATAGAAAACAAGATAGGATTAAATCATGGTTCCTATTGTCATAAACCAACTATGAAATTTGCATTCAATTCAAGAAGCAAGATTTTTAAAACTTATGAAATGATGAGCAATCATCATGAACAAAGGTGATTGGCCAATATTCAAATCAATGTACATTAATGAAAAAATGTTTTATCTTTGATCATCCAGTTAATTAAGCCATTCAATGTCAGACAATTTTATGATAGGTTTTGTTGTTACTTTACATCGAACCCTAACAAAGTAATTTCATTGACTAATTTATTGTGTTTCCATCCCATTGTGTATTTATAAAACTGGATAAAATTACTAAAAACATAATCACCATGCCATTTTTGTTATCATGCATTTGATTTTCAACAAGAGCTTCATAAGCTTGCAACATATCAAACACATCCCACTTTCTCTCAAGGAAATAGACTAGCAAGTGAATTATGAATAATCATCTATGAACATTGCAAAACTTAGTCATATCCACATATAGTTTTGTTTACCTAAGACCACAAATGTTCTGAGATATGAATTCTAACACAACTTTCACTCAAGAACAACTTCCATAAGAAAATAGAATTTGATGCAACAACTCAACCTTCACAAAGTGCAAAGATTTGGAATAGTTGTTGGAAATCATTATTAATTCTAATCATCATGTTTTCTTGTTTTATTTGGTGCATACTATAAATGTTCAAGTGACCTAGCAATGATGTCACTTGATGTTGTTTGCAATAGCATTATTGCTAATACTTATGTTGGCATGCATTGGGGAGACAAAGACCTCACTTTATTACATTACAAGGTTATTCTTTTAACTCTTGTTGTTGTCTTCATCGTGTAGTGATCTTGGAAAAAAATCTATCATGTTGCCCCATCTCGATGCCTTGCATATTCAAAAAAGTGAAATGTCGAATTGTAAAATATTGTTACTTTTCTTGCCAAGCGTAAATACTCTCGAGGCCATTATTCTCATAAAGCCTTGCCCCAGACCTTTACAAAGCATAAAAACCACATGCACTTTTCTTCTTTTTTAATTTCCATGATACCCAGTGGGTACCTGCTGAATATCAAAAGAAAACCAGTCACAAGCTTTTCAAATACAGAATGCATTTTAAGGCAGACAATTACATTTTCATAAAGCCCACCAGCTTTTTATGCCAGGTAGGGCACTCTCCAGGTATACTACAAAAACCAGCACAAGTTTTTATGCTCTACTTAATCAAACATAAGAGCAAAGAACGCCACAGAGCTGCCAGAGTTTTCAATGATAAATTGGACACTTTCTGCTGAGCAAAGAATGACGCAGAGCTGCTAGTGTCTTCAAAGATAAATTGGACACTTTCTCAGTTCCTGTGAAGGTGTTTTCTCCTTTGTGGTCCATTGCTTCATACCAATACACATTCCTTTGATTTACATCACACCCAGAAATAACACAACTTAATTCAGTGTCAATGTTCATAGCATTCGTACACAATTTTGGAACCAGAGAACACATCCTTACAAGGCAGATTGTGCCCTAGGGGGCATGTTCCCCTGCCATAATGGATCGCAGGTAGGTATGAAATAACAGTAGAGGTAGGTATGAAATGAGAGAATCAGCCATGGCATACATACGAAACAATTGAATTAGCCACCACTGCCAATTCTGGCACCTACAACACCTGTAAACCCCACATAACAGCTACCTATGAACCTTTGTATGCACAGAAACTGAATCAGCTCAGAAGTATCCATTCCTAAGCTATACATTCTCAGAAGTTCAAGACCATCACTATAACTTCAAGCAATTAATTTCTACATTTAGTCCCTTGTTTGGAACATGATATGAATCACCTTTGATTCGCACAATTCTAACCCCCAGCAGAGCATACAATCTGGACGCACAAAATTGACAGAATTTTTCATTGTATTCTAAAGCTTGTTATTGCCAAGGACAGCAGCAAGGCCCCCAATTGTAGCTGCAAATTACCATCCTGGTACTTCGTGCTTTGAGTATGGCAACAAAAAAAATATCATCCTTGAAAAGACTGAAAATCAAGGACTTCTTACTCCAAACACAAGTGTGTTTATCAATACTAATGACTCTGCATGCTCTTTGGGAAGGAAAGCTGTGAGAAGGGTAAAATCAATCCCCATAATGCATTAGGAATAAATATCAACAAGAATCACAAAGTGGATTATCTTGACTTTGGCTTTATGAGCCCCAAGCCTCCCATGAAAGGCCTGAGCACATCAGGAATGACAACAGAACCATCTTCTTGTTGATTGTTCTCCAGAATTGCTATTATCATGCGTGGCACTGCACATGCTGTTGCATTGAGAGTGTGTACAAACTGTAGGGGAGGCAAAGTTGTCTTCACCTTTTTGGACTTAGGTGGTTGCTGGGCTGCAGCAACAGCAGGTGTGGCTGGGCGATACCGGATGTTGAGACGCCGGCTTTGATAATCTGTACAGTTTGATGCACTTGATATCTGCATCACAGTTTGGCAACTTCAAGTCTGCTATTGCTGCTCACAAACTCTAAATTGAGACACAGCAATTGTGAGCTTATTCAGTTGCAACTCACATCCAATTTCAACACAGCAACAACCCAGACATGGAGAGAAGAGAAACAATGCATAGGCATGTCAAAAACCACAATGCAAGGAGAGTTTGGGTCTGGAACTACATACCTCCCCGTAGCGACATAGACCAGGCATCCAAGCTTCAATATCAAACTTCCGATATGCTGGAGCACCAAGATCCTCTGAGGACATGTCCAGTGTTCTGCAACAACTCAACACCAAACATTCACTGCTATAAGAGAGTATATGACCAACTGCAGTGTTCTAGAAGATGCATCCAGCAGCATGAGATTCTCACCCAAAAGTATTTTGCCTGCAATTAGAAAAGCATCTCACAAATGAAGAGAAATGTTCAAGGAAGTAGAGGGTTAGACTAGAGACTCTGATGGAGAATGGTCTTACTTATAATGTAGACCCAGGGAGGTGTAGAGCTCCTCTTCAATTGAAATAAGCTCCTCATGTAGGATATCACTATCCTCAGGTCGGCTTATCACAAACATCTCCAGTTTGCTAAACTGATGCACTCGGTACAAACCCCTGTCATCCCCCCATTGACCCCACTGCAACAAATTCATGACATGAAGAGGTGTTGTACAATAAGCAATGCATTTGCTTAAAGAATGCCAAAGGACACTCTAACTCTATTGAATTGTGAAGCAAGCAAGGACTAACCTGGTTGCAGCACCTGCAGCACCGGCTTCTGTTCGAAAACAATGTGAAAATGCAACAAGTTTCAATGGTAATGATGCCTCTGGTAACATACTGTCCATATACATCCCACCAACAGGAATCTCTGCAGTGCCTGCCAGACAAAGATCGGTTCCCTCTACTGAATATACCTGCAATGAACAGCACCCGCACCTGAGTTTTGATAAGCCAGATTATACTCGAGACCTAGCAATTTGCAGAGTATGAAAGCACATGGGTTTGTAATGGTAAATGAAGAGAGGGAGAAACCTGGGTGTTTTGGCCACGGGGTTGGAATCCACATTTCTCAACAACTGTGGAGCGCACAAGGTCTGGAGTACTCAAAGGCACAAAACCCTTTGACAGCAGCTGAGAAAGCGTCCAGTTTATGAGTGCCAACTCCAACAGCACTGCCTCATTCTTGAGATAATAAAACTTTGTTCCACTCACCTGTTACATCCTGGCTGTACTGATCAGAGGTAGTTCAAAACAACTTGACAGACTGCTGAGTCCCAAAATAAAAGTCTCTAGGCTTGATGTACCACATCCTTTATGTCATTCAGCTGGATTCAAAAGGGTGTGGCCATGCAGAACAAACCTCAGATGCAGCTTCAAAGTCAAAGAGATCAAGAGCAAGCCCCAACTCCACATGGTCCTTCACAGGAAATGTGAACTCCCGTTGCCTGCCAACCTGTCCCCTTTGTTTCAACTTCACTTTTACAGCCCCTCTCTTGAAGACCATAAAAACCACTCCTGCTGGAACATACAGAGACATTGAAGATGTGTGAGATTGATGAAGTTACCTCTTTACGAATGGAAGCAACATCCTCAGAGCCAATAGGTACAGAAGGATGTGTCATGTTAGGAATTCGCTGCCCCTCCTGTTGCAACCTCTCTGACAGCACTGCTAGCTTTCCCTCTAACTCTGCCACCTGCTCCTTCAGCTGCTTGCCTACAACAAATCCATTAATCCATTCCAACACTCATCATTCAATAACAAAACCTAATTTTCTCGGCTTTGTAAATGCAACAAAAAAGAAAGCATTAAAACCTAATTTTCTCTGCTTTATATATGCAACAAAAAGAAAGCACTAGAACCTAATTTTCTCTGCTTTGTGAATGCAACAAAAAAGAAAGCACTAAAACCTAATTCCTCTGCTTTGTGAATGCAACAAAAAAGAAAGCACTAAAACCTAATTTCCTCAGCTTTGTGAATGCAACAAAAAAGAAATTCCTAAAAAATAATTTTCTCTGCTTTGTGAATGTAACGTAAAAGAAAGCACTCTCTTCTTCTTTGTGACAGTTGACAAATTGAGAGATGAAAACCTTGTTCTATGAGCTCCTCACGACGAGCCAAATCGAGCTTGCCCTTCATTGCACTAGCCACAGCATTCCTTTCAGCCCGCAACTTGTCTATCTCCTGCATACTTTCAATCCAAACTGGGACATAAACCACAAAGAAATTACCAAAAGCTTCAGACTACACAAAGAAAACACACACGCGAAACTGAAAGCCTTCGAGAGAGGGAGATCAAAAGCTCGACGTTACCTGAGACAAGGACACAGATTGCTCATACAGTCGCACAACTTGTTCTACATCCCCGGACGAGTTGCGATTGCGGATGTTAGCAGCAACAGCTTCCTTATTTTCGCGAATCCACTTGAAATCAATGCTTGCTCGCCATGTTGTTGGCTTTGAAAAACTGACCTCCTTATCGTCCTCCTCCCCTTGACTCTCTACCAAGAAGCTTGGTGACGATAGTAAAACCGACTTGCCTTCTATTTGTTCTGATACAACAAAGTCGCTGCCAAGGTTGTTGTTGCTGGACGCAAGAGATGATGATGCCACTGCCATTCCCTGTCTCCGGCTGCCATGAGACTTCCATGTCGTTCTCTTCTTCTCACTACAATTGTTGCCGATCATTACTGCACTCCATAGCTTTGGCGCAATTGAGTTCAGCAGACGCCGCGAAGAGTAAGACGGAGATGGAGCTCGGTGCAAGACTGTAGAGAAAGCAAAGAGAGCTTGCATTGTGTTGATTCCTGTTGACGCCATAGCCGTCGCTCCTCTCCTCCGCCAGCAAAGAAGCGCAGCAAGAACAGCCACAAAATCCCGCAGGTCCCAAAAGCCCTTGAAGTCCGGAAATGGCAGATTATGACAGCTTTCTTCGCCACATTATAAGACATAATCTTCTGACAATGATCATACCTGTCTCCTCCTCCAGCAAATGTCTGGGATGGCAGATTATGTCATTTTTCTTCACAACATTATATGACATAATCTTCTAATCATCATCATATAGGTCTCCTCTGCCAGCAAAGGATGCAACAAAAACAGCCACAAAGATCCCACACATCCTAAAAGCCCATAATGTCTGGGATGGCAGATTATGTTATTTTTCTTCACCGCATTACATAATGGGCCAGGGGCTTGGCCATTCCATGGTACATTTTGGTCACTATTATGAACAAGTGTACGATCATCACCAGAAGGTTATGTCATATAATGTGGTCAAGAAAATGACATAATCGGTGGAATGGTCAAGCCCCTTGCACATTATGTTCGGGTAATGTGCCAGAGAAGCCAATTATGTTGCCTTACACAACATAATGGACAGGGACTTGGCCATTCCATAATCCCTTAAGGTCTGGGGTGGCAGATTATGTCATTTTCTTGACCCCATTATTTGACATAATCTTCCGGTGATGATCATATACTAGTAACTATGACCAAAATGTTGTTGTCGAACATGAATTTCTTTTATAATCGTTGAATCTGTCACCCCAAACTAAAATGTGTTGAGCACAGAATTCTTTTTTCAACCGTCTGAATCTGCCACTCCAGAGCTTACATTATGGAATGGCCGTGCCCTTGCCTGTAATGTTGGTTGTATCACTTGGTACCTCAGCCAACATAATGGGCACGGGCTTGACCATTCCACATTACATAAAACCCTCCTGAAAACAGAAGACATCCCTAACTGTTAACATCTGCACATTCTGGCTCAGAATGCTTGTAAATGTCGTGAATATTATTATGTAAGCCTCTTGTCACCAACTTGTGATAGCATTTTTCATTTCATTTTTTTCCTTCTTTTTTGTTGAACTTCAAGTACTTTTCCTTTTTTTTCTTTTTCATTTCATTTAACTGTTATTTCTTCCTTTTTCGCATTCCATTTAGTTTCTATTTTCTCTTTTTTCAATTTCAATAAGTTTTTTGTTATGTCTTTTTTCATTTCTTTTTTTTTCTTTGTTGATTCCATTTATTTGTCGTTTTTTGTATTTTTTATTTTCTATGTTTCATTATGAACTATGTAATGGAGATGGAAATATTTTTGACAAGTTAGGGGAATTTTCATATCATGTCTTGAGGACATGATTTAAGCTTTAAACCAATTTCAAAGAATCAAATCTAAGAAAATTGGAGAAGAGAAAAAGAAACTTTCAATTTGTCACCTAGATTTGGTTGGGTTGAGTAGTATTTCAACTTTTTTTTTTCCCCATACACTTTTAATACAATTTAGGGGCAAAACATTTTTAAATCTCAATCACGTTTTAAGGACATAGGACATGATTGAAGCTTTAAAACTATCCCCAAGAATCAAACCCAAAAACTTAAAGAGATTGGTGAACAAGAAAACAAAACTCTTTCAATTGGCAATGTAGGTTATGGGTTATGACCTCTTTATGAAAGTTATCACATTCTACCCACCATCATTGCATGTGAGATTGAATCAACATATGCGTGCTTGGAGCCATACATATTTATGTACATCTTAAGAATGTATTCCAAAATGGTTATTTTGTAATTTTTAACCTAGTATTAAACATAATTCCCAACTAAAAAACCCTTGCCATAGAAAATAATATTCAATTATTACAATGCAATAATGCTCTACAAAATTGTTCTAAAGTGTGATAATGCAATTGGATTTTCATGTTTTTATGGTTCATGGGAGATTTCATTATGCAAGTTGACAAAATGAAAAAAAAAACATATGAACTTACACACATACAAAACCATACAAAGAAATAAACAAAAAAGGTATCTAATGTCAAATTCTTTGTGCCTCTTAAAAGAAATCTCCAAACCAATGAAAATGACAAAACAAATAACAACCTTCAACCTTTGAACTAAAAGGAGATGGTTCTCTTGAATCCCTAATCCAACCTTCCAAATATGATTGCCCAACATGTTATATATTTTATTAAAACATCAAGTTACTTTTTCATGGGAAACAAAACTAGTTGACAATTACATAATATATTTCTCTTTTTGAACAACAAAAAAAATATTTATTTGAAACAATAATACCCAGAAATTGAAATATAGATTTTTCAAAACTTCAAAGAAGATAATTATGAATATTATTCATCCTTCACAAAAATCTGTGCAAAAATGATATTAATATAAAGAAAATTAGTGATCAAATCCCCCTTCCATGTCTAGGAATTGGACTTCTACTTGAACAATATAATTTCTTTGTGGAGTAGTGCTTTAAGTAAGTGGATGTGAAAACCTTTATTGTATTCGTGATCATGTTTTACACACATATCAAGTTATATTTTGAAAATCCTACATGGCATTTTCTCATTAATTGATACATACAAAGAACACAGCTTTTGCCAATCCATTACAACATGAATCCAAGCATTAATGTTTTTATGATTTACAAAATTAATCTTTTAATGTAGTGCATTTTCACATAGAACATTATTTGTTCATGCATAATAATTATTTCTCCTAGAGAAGTTAAGTTAGACGTTCAATTGTATGCCATATCTCAATCACAAAATTTTAAACAATTCATTGCATGTAGTTTCTAAACATCATATCTTAATTGGATGATGGTGACAAGATTAGGTACAATATGATCACATGTTTGGGCACCTCACACCATAACCCTAAAAAAGGTCTTGTTGATATTGAAATGTGAATGTCTTGGATGATACTTTCCATATGGGATAATTGGAATTCGTTTATAGCTCAAGGTTGAATTTTAGGTTTTAAGGGTTTTGGTGTGTGAATATTATAAACTATATTATTTACAATTTTTTTAAAAAAAATGTTTAGGGTCATAGTTGATTATCGAATTCATATGCAGACTAACATCAAGGTGTTGGCACCAACAAATTGTTTGAAACCTGCCACAAAACACAATAGACATACAATATTATGGGCAGGTCTTAGGTCTTAAAATCCAAATGGCTTTTTGGGCAAACCACAAAAGAATATGGGTTCAAAGAAATTCTTTGACAGCCTTATACTGCCCCCATACCCTAGACGTCAGGGCTACAAGGGTGGGGGACATCATCCCTGCTCACAGTAGGTGTCAATTAGTTAGTTGATCTGCCTTTAATGTAAGGTCTAGTAAGGTTCCTCTTTTTTTAAGGATCCTTCCACATAAGGTGTTGTACATAAGGTCCTTTGAGGTGACCAGATCAATGAAATGTCACATAAAGCATTGGGTGGACTTTCTCCTTTGCAAAGGGTAGGTATCGTAGTACCTTTTCAAGTTCGGCACAAATCAAATTATTTTCAAATTTGTTGAATTTTTTGGATATTAATAGTTTGTTACGACAAAAACTTTGAAAACTCATGCAGCTATCTCTAAGTTTGATCCCTAAAACCTCTGGGGGATGGGGTTGGGTTACAGCAATAAACTACTTTGCAGCTGAGGGCTTTACCTTACACGATTGTCACCAACATCGGCAATGCTACTTAGCAACTATTGATGTAATTGGACAAGATCTGAGCCCATTGGAGGTGCTGCCAAATTCATGAGAAGCTCTGTTTATAATAATGGAGCAGTTGGCACATGTAGCTTGCTTTGATATTGGGTGATAACAACTTATAGAGGAACACACTTGTAAAGTCACAAGTTGAAATTCCCTTCCTCATTCAAATCAGGTAGTTAAAAGCAAGCACTCGGGTAGAACGGCTGGTGAATGAACATTTAAGCGCTCAGGGCAGGCTAGATCCAAGGGGAGGGCTTTGTTGTTTTTGGTGTCCAAACAAAATTTGAACCCTTCTTGTTGGCACATCTAGCATACTAAAAATTGTCAAAAATGGATTAGAATTGAGAAAGTTATAACCCCCAAAGTTATGGGGTGAGAATTCAAAAAAACAAACCACCTAACATTACAAAGTCAATTTTTGAACACTCAAAAAATTCCTTGTATGTTTCTCTGTTGCTATTAGAGTTCCAAGATGATTTGTAAAACTCAAGGTGCCACTCCTATAGAGTCTTAAATCATTTGAAATGAATAAGAAATATGAAAGTAATAAACTTTGAAAGTAAGAGGGGTCCAAAGAGAAGAAAAAAGAAAAAAAACATGTTTTGCAAGTTGAAAAGCTTTTTTCTTACCTTGCTATTTTTTCATTACTCCTTTTCCTTTGCGCTTAAAAAGATGATTTCCCTTAAAATTTTAAATCACTCAAAATGAAGCACAGATGACAAAGATCTAAATAAATATTCGGTAATAGGGTAGTGATCAGTGATGGGCAGTTCTACCCTAGCTACTCTATTTTGCGAAGATCATCCTCTGGGTGACATGGTGTAACAAGTAACAACCACTTCTTGGAGACAAGAGCATTTAAGAGCATGCATGCATCGTCAGTAAAGACTGCATGAATAAACAATAAACTCTCTGGATGCGCACTTCTGCCAGTGCAGCACCCAGTTGAGTACTTGGAACTCGACCTGGAGCCACCCTTAGCTAGCAAATGTGTCTTTAGTGTGTGTAGTGTATACCAGTGTTGTGGGGTTCTTTGGTTTTGCTATAACTCTAGTTCCAGGTTTTTTATTAAAAAATCAATATCAAAGAAACCTTGGTTATGGGTTTGGGATTAACCTCTAAAGCTTTGTTAAATATTGTTACGATAGCCCACCTATTTCCGCGGAGGGTCACTGGGTAAGTGATCACCATAGCAATGCGCGTACCTATGGTTAACCATTGGGGAAGATTGGCCAACCACATTGCTTCAAATATAGTAGTTGGAAAGTATCCACCAGTGTTGGGCCTGTATTTGATTTTGTTAATAATGGCTGGTTCTGGTCTTCTCAATGCCCTAATACCTTGGCCAATTCGACACTAATTATATTATTTTTAAAAATGTTGAAATTTTCAAAAATTATTTCTCCCAAATCCAAAAATATTGTGAAGGATAATAGTGAATGTTTTGGAATATTGAAAATTAATTAATTATTTGACAGACATGTGTTGAAATGGCCAGGTACTATGGTATTTCAGAATCAGATAGCCGCTGGTTTCATTTATTGGGGGAAAAATCAAAACAAAGAACAAGTGGCTCCGGTCATTTCAAAAATCCCCAACAAACAATGGATGTCATGAAAGAATTGGTGGTTAATAAAGCGATTATTTGATTTTTTTCAAATTTCTTGAGAAATTGCGGTTAATTAAAAAAATGGTTCTTGGATTTCTGAGAACCGTGGTTATGAACCCTAAGAAGCACCCTAATAACCATTGGGGTATGTTTCAGTGTTGGGCAGATATATATATTTTTTGATATCTTTCAGTTTCAATTATTCGCCTATTTGTTATCCATCAGTTCTGGTTATTATTATTGTAATATCCTCTAAGGATATCAAAAAAAACCTAATGCCAAATTTTAATATGAGGAGATATTTGCCAACACTAATATTCATTGGATATCAGCATCAAGAAATCCTGGGGCAAAGATTGGTTTATATGCCTCTGAAATAAAGGAAATGGTGCTCCTGTGCAGGTTTTTAGGGGGAATTTTTGTTTGTAGCCAAAGTGGCAATCATCTCTAGGAAGGGGTAGAAAAAATGGAAATCATCCTTAGGAAGATTTAGCCAAATCTGGCTATATACCAGATATGAAGTGTAAATTGTTGATCATCTTTCTATATTTTTGGCTACACACTGAAAACCAAATATAAAATCCTGAACATTTTTACTATTTTTTCTCACTTCTGGCAATTAAAAACCTCCAAAACACTTCATTTCTTAATATTGATAAAAAAAAAATGTTCTAGCAAAATACAGAATACCTTGGCCCTCATTAACGTACCTCATTAACATTATGGGTCCTCATTAACGTAGTGCCTGTTTCTTTTTGTCTTCCTTGTCTGCCCATGGCCTGATTCATCTTTTTCTGAAAAGAGATGATGGATGATGCCCAGACACACCTGCACATGATTTAGATACAACCCAATTCCAGGGCGAACCAACAAAACCCCTCCCTAATTGATATATGAATGGGAAGGATGATGATAATCATCAACGATATTCTTTCTTCCTCTGTTGGGAAAGAAATGAAAACTCCGCTTCATCTCATCAGCCAAGGAGAAAAGCAATCAATTTATTAAAACCCTGCAAAACTTTAATTATAAACACACTGCAGATTCAAAAAATGTATACAAAAGATATTAAAAAAAAGAAAAAAAAGGTATCAATTTGGATTAGGGTCATTTTCTTCATCTGAAGCAAAGACACTTTGGCCACAGTGAACCAGCACCCCCTCCCACCACACCATGAAGGATGAATGGTAAGAGGTCAGGAAACAGTTTTCTGTTGGATTCCAGTTCCCTAGCTAACCATGGTGGTTAGCTCAGTTGCTTCTTTTTTTTAGAACCTATCTACTAACAACCCACAAACAGGTTGTTAGTAGCTAGCTAGTACAAACAGCCTTTACATCTGCGTAAACCATCTACTTACCTAGTAGTTATCTATTTTCTTACCTATCTACCTATATATGATACCTATCTCCTACAGAATTGGTTACCAAAGTGAAGCTAAATATTAACTCAGTTGAGGTTCATCCACAACTGAGTAATAACAAGCATCCAGTGGATGGTAAGCTGGTGGGTGCTGATGTCCGAGAGACGGTCTATCCAAGTTATTCACCAGCTGCTCTTTTCAGTATTCCCCCTGATAGTGTGGCCCCTTGTCTGGGCATGAGGGTTGTACACTCTAGTATAGTTGTAAACCTTCCAAACTTTATTCGCCCATGCCTTTTGGTAAGGACTAAGGAAGGAAGGAAGGACTACGTATTCACTCGGGTCCTCCTTTTGGATCTACAACACTTTAATGCTGGAAGTGGTTTGGAGTTTAGACCTTTTTGTGAGAAATAGGTAATCTTCAACAACACCTATGAAAAGTACTTAATAATTTAGAACTGGCTTAAAAGGCTAGAGATCAAAAGCTCGAGAAGTAGGTAAGAGAAGGCAAACGATTTGATACTTCATTCATTTCAAAGATCTATTCTAATCAATTAGTTAGGTATGATATCTCATTCTATTTCCTTTTGTACCTTCTGTTGATTTAGTTGCAACTTTAGTGATTTGTTAATTTATTATGGACTCTAGCTATATATAAGACTTAAGTCATAAAAATATATATATATATGTATGGCAAATAAATAATGTCATCTGGATTCTGGAGTGTAATCATAAACAAAAATGAAATGAAATAAAATAAAATAAAATAATATGGTGGCATGGCTCTTGTGTATTTTACACCTTTATTTGCAATAAGTTAACAAGGAGGAAATTTGAGAGGAAAAAAAGAAAGGACATGTCCTATCAAAATTCAGCCTAGTTAGATACTAAAGCCCTAGCTCCACCACCACCACCAAAGACCAATAACAGACTTAATCAGTTACCCATGGGAAGTAACAGAATTAATCAACAACCAATGATGAGTAACAGAGCAGATGTGAAGATGGAAGGAAAGTGTGAAGCAGCAGATGGAAGGCAAGAGGTGGCCAATATCATCATGTCTACATTTACATGAAAACCTCCCATTCCTATGTGACCCAGCAACCACCAGTGCACCACCATCCATTGGCAATCTGTTATATAACTCATTTGTGGATGAACTACAACTGAATTACCCAGGTTCCACCTTGGTGACCTGCACTAACAAACCCTTCTACTTTCCCCCTTGCACTACCTGTGTAAGGGGTTAAGTATCGTAGGTAAAGTAGGTAGGAAATGTAAGTGGTTACTTTGCCGGTAGGTATGTGAGGATACTATGGAGGTAGATGCATGCGGATGGTTGGCACACATATAGCTAACTACTCTGGCTAACTACTGGACAGGAATTCAACGAAAAAATGTTTCCTGTCCACACAACATCCATCCAGGATAGGTCGCTGGTACTTTACTCTGGCCGTCCCAGTGTATAAGTATAAGCCCGGTACCAAGGATTCCGTCCCGTCCTACTGCGACTATTGCTGCCGCTGAACAAGCCGTTCCGTCCTACCCTCACTCTCACGATAACCTGCTTCCAGTTCTACTGCGCCTCTGCGTTCGCAGGAGCCTTCTCTCGTGTCAGTTCAGTAAGCTTTTCCGTGAAGCGGTCGCATTTGCAAGTAGTGGGATGCAACATTTGCGTCTCAATTAGATCATTGCCTCCATACCTGCCTCTAGTCGGTCTTGATCTTCTCAGGGTCTTGGGATTGAGCTGTAGCTGATCAGCATTGTTGCAGCTTGTCGTCGATGTTACACCAGCTCTGTTTCAACATTTTGGTAACGCTTTTGACTTGGTAGCTGCAGCTCGGACAAAGTCGTTTCATCAGCTTTGTAAGGTACTTCAACGTCGAGTTTTCTACTTCTTTTTGCAGTCCCTTCTCCCTTCCGACAAGCTGAGAATGTGTTCTCTGTCACAGATTTGATCGTATCGCAGACAATGGTCGGATACGCGATGGGAACTCTGGTCATGCAGGTGGCTATGCTACTGACAGTGCAGCAGGTGCATGGATGGAACATCGCACATGCAACTTTCTACGGAGGCGGCGACGCCTCAGGCACCCAGGGTCAGGCTCAAATCATCCCCGCTGCTACTACATGTTTCTTCAAATGCCGTTTAACCGCAGCCGTGCTTGAGTATAGAAGAGGCCATATTCTCTTGAGAATGCAATTATGGTTTCGTAGAAAAGGCGATTCAGACCAGGAATTACTTGAGTTCTGAAGAGCTCTGGGGACATTCTATACCGTTAATTTCACAGAAAGAAAGGAGGATTCGGAAGCTTTTGTGTTTTTTGTGGGGTTCGCCCTCCCCCCGGGAATGCGCGGATATCTAACCAGGGAGCTGGAATGATCACCTGGGTTTGCAACAGGAGGTGCTTGTGGGTACGGGGACCTGTACACTTCTGGGTACGGGACCAACACGGTGGCCCTGAGCTCGGCCCTCTTCAATCAAGGGCTGTCGTGCGGAGCCTGCTACGAGGTAGCGTGTGCGGGTAGTGAATGGTGCTTGCCGGGCAAGTCCATTACGGTGACAGCAACCAATTTCTGTCCCCCCAATCCCAGTCTCCCAAACGACAATGGCGGGTGGTGCAACTTGCCGCTTCAGCACTTCGACATGGCCATGCCCGCATACCAACAAATTGCGGCGTTCCAGGCTGGGATCGTGCCTGTGACTTACCAAAGGCATTGATCTCTCTCCCTTTATATCCATATATTCTTTTGTTGTATGAGCTGGATGCAAGGATGCCACCCTATTAGGGTCTCTTTCCATTAGGATGCTGTGATCATAGTAGTAGCCTAATTGAAGGCCACTGACATAGGGCTCTATTTCTTGCTACAGGGACACAATGTGCTGTGATCACATGAGTAGCTTAATGGAAAGCCACTGCAATATGGCCTTATTTCTTGCTACAGGGACAGTTGCTTTCCATTCGAGAGCTGCAAATGTGTAGATGTTAGCAACTCTGGGAACACATGTTCTCACATGCGAAAAAGGATAAATGTCATTTTATGATCAGTCACAGTTTGACTCCCAGTTCTCACACATCTCCTGCAATCGGTCAATGCATGACTGGTAGGATTGTGAGATGATTGTTAGCACAGCTAGCTAGAAAAGTTGCTGCAATCCGAGAATCTGTGATCTCAACAGCCTAATGGAAAGATGTCCTTCCAATTTGGTAATGCCTAATGGCAAACTCCACCACACTTGAAGCTCCTTACGACTAGAATGCTTTCCACTCGGTTGCAGCTGAGTCCTCTGAAATATTGAATCAAGAACTTCTCAAAGATCTCCAGGGGCTTGTTCTGCCACAAGCATTAACATCTACTAATGATTTTATTGTTGTAGGGTTTCATGCATCAAGTCTGGGGGCATTCACTTCACCATCAATGGACATTCCTACTTCAACTTAGTGCTCATCACAAATGTAGGAGGAGCTGGAGATGTGCAAGCTGTGTCCATCAAGGGCTCCAACACAGGATGGCAAGCCATGACAAGGAACTGGGGTCAGAACTGGCAGAACAATGCGAACTTGGATGCTCAGAGCTTGTCCTTCATGGTCACCACTGGTGATGGCCAAACTCTCACATCCATGAATGTGGCACCTGCCTACTGGTCCTTTGGACAAACATATGAGGGCTCTCAGTTTTCATGACCAAATCCATCCTTGCTGAACAAAGCTTGAAATCTCTACATGGCACTAGAGTAGAATTGCAACTGGTGCAGAGGTCAACTTCATAATGCATTCAGTGCTGCAGGGTAAGAGATTTCACCTGCTGATTTGAACAATTTATTATAACAGATTTGGACAGCCCATTTGATCTGTATGTACAAAGATTGGAGGAGAAGATTCAAAGGAACTGTGAGCCGCTGGAGTATTTCTTGCAGCTTGAGAATGAGCAGCCAGAAACCAGTATTGAATTTACTGTGCAGCAGATGTTGGGAAAATCAGATTGAAAGAGAGGTCTGGGGGGAAACTGGGATTTGATGTAATTTTGATGCTGGATTTGTTGTTTCACCATGGCTGCTGAGCTGTTGGCATTTGTTCACCCATAGCTAACAAGGTAGAGTTGGGGAGCTGTTTAGGTGGAGCTCCAATGCAGGAGAATGCCTCAATTTCAGTTGCTTCTGGTATGGACAGGGTATTGTGTGGAGAGACAGCAACATGGCTAATCTTATTCACAATTAAGTTTCACATTGTGCTAAACATGGTTTGCTTTGGAAGTGTTGTGTGGTTTGACTCAAGGGGCCAACAAAACCCAAAAATAGTCCCATGCTATGACTACAAGGCTGTTGTCCTCTATATCTGGGGAAAATGAGATCCACTGCCAAGCCATGTTGGTAACTCTTTCGTGTTGAATCTTAGCATTTTCAAACAATGTCTGATTCTTACACTTAGCAACTAGATTTTGTTGAGGCATGCAGGATATAGTAGTCTAGATGCTCTACACTATGTTCACTTCCCTTGTCATTATGAAGTTCTTGGACCCTGAAAGCCTATTTGCTTAAACACGTTAAATTTGTACAAGATGTAGTGTGCCCTGGACTGTGAGCACACATTGTGATGTACTATTACAAAGTATGTATGGTTATTTGGCATCCAGTTTCCCTGAAAATTTCATTTTTGATTTTTATTTGAATTTCCAATGACACAAATTATCCCAAATCAAAGGACACCTGCATCATGGGTTTGAAAGTCATGAAACCAGTGCAATGCACTCACACTCACCAATCAATAACTCCTACATTTCAGGTCAAAACATTGCAAGATCACCTTGCTACACCCTTACACTCAGCAAGGGCTTTCCAGCTGCTGACCTGTGGTATTGGAGATCTCACCACAAACAAAATGATTTATTGAATTTTGAGTAATGAAGATACTCAATTCAATTAACTCCTACATTGTAGGTCTAAGTGTTACAAAATCGCTTTGGTGCACCCCACTACTCATTCAGGGTTTTCCATTGGTACCAGTGTTTTTTTTTCTTTTTTGCAAAGTAGCCTGTGGTGCTCAACTGGATAACATATAGATTTGTTGTGAATTATTTTTGGCCCCGCTACCAAATTATTTATCTCTAAGTGGCTGCTACTTTATTGTAAAGGTGAAATTTCTAGCCCTTCTTCCAGATTTAAAGAAGAAAAAATCTGGTTATGTTTCAAAGCAAGTTAGAGTTTTTTGGCTACTCTGTTATTATATTTAGAGTGTTTTGAGTAATGAGTGAAAAGTTTTTGTCTAAATCTAGTAGCTACTTACCCCAAATAGTAGAATTGAAAGCATGTGAGTAAACATTGTGAAGTGCATATTACACACACATTGTAAACTGCAAATACCTCTTTTGCAAAGCACATCATATTAAGTTCTAGCAAACACAAGCATTTATGGGGGAATTGAACCCTTAGAATTGGCCATTCCAACACAAATGGCCTACAAACTCACAAGTTAATATTTAATTACAACAAGTAGAAAGATAAACCCATGGCATTACACTATGAGAAGAGGGTAAAAAATGTCAACACCATGGAAAAAAATTATGTAGCTCATAAAACAACCATTCAATTTTGTAGCAATATATATATCTACCTTTGTAGAAACTAACTTAGCAAATTTAGAAGCCAATTGTTTAGTGTCACAACCCTAACTTTGGGCTTGCAACCAAGGCAAGGGTTTGCAAAGCTTGCGAGTCACATTTTATGCTCGAAAGAGTGCAGGAAAGTGTGAAGGAATGAACCCGCACACTCCCAAATGAACTCTCACTTTGGGAGTTGGAGTCCCAATGGACTCTTGAATTTTTAGAGGGCAATTGTAGGAATCAAAACTCATTGAATTTAAAAGTTTTTTATATCATTAAAAAGCTCTTGGAACATAGATATCTAAAATGGGCTCGCACGACCCATTTGGGTATTCAAAACATAAATTATGGCCAAAAGACTAAACGAAATCAAATTGCCAATTTGACTCATGTCCACAAAAAGTTGGGAATCGCCCTGATTTCTTTTGCAGGTAGCGTGTCACATATGCTTGGAAAAATCTCAAGAAGGGCTACAACTTTTCTTCAAACCTCACTTCAATCAGAAGTTTACACACAAAATTATGAGCCCCCAAAGTTACGGGAGTCCCAATTTCGAGAATTTTGGGACTCCAACTTGGGAATCCAAGGACAAAATGACATTTGGGTGTTGGCGTTGTGACCAAGCACAAAAAATACTATAAGGGGGAAGGTGATGGCTTCCCTAAGTCCAAGCCATGGTGAGTCTTGTGAGTTCGTGTTTACCCATGGTTCATTTATGCATGAAAAGTGCTCCAATTACGCACTAATCAACTTGTTGTTTGGTTTGTGCAGATCTGTGTGAATAATTGACTCGCTTATCATTCGTCCTAATCCCATCTCAAAGCTCCAACACACCCTTCTACCCCCAAAGTGTTGTGAACCAAGGAGCACGCTTCAATTCTTTCTCCTTCCGTTGTTTTCACCTTTGGATTTGAAGTTGAGTTCATCAAGGAGTTTGGGGATGTGTCACTTAACCATCATAACAATATTGATGACAAGCTCTTTGCCATTGCTTAATACACTTGCATATGGGAAATTTTGCAAAGTACATTGTGCAAACATGTGCACAACAAGTGGTAAGTGGGTAGTGAACCTATTCCAAAGCTTTGACTTCATAAAAACCAAAGTAGAAAAACATTTCTCATCTTCCACATTCTTAATTATTTGCACCATGGCCAATTTAGCCAATTTCACATAATCTGGGAAGTTAAAAGAGAGTATTTGAAATGTTGTCACAAGGCACCACATTTTGGTTAAAGGATTTAAGTCAAAAGGAAATGCCACACACACTGTTGCATTTGATTTCATTGTGAGTTTGAACATGCCTTAATGGCAATCAAGGTCATTAGAATTGAGTAATTCACCCACCATCATATTTTGGTCATCCACCTTGTGGGTTTTGCCCTAGCAGAAAGTTGATATAATAATTGAAGGTGTTTGACAAATTTTGCATCACATTTTAGATCCATCCACTACTGGGGACACACAATCCTAAAAGCATCCATGACACCATGGGTTGGAAACCTAAATTTAAGTTCTCAAACCAAAGTTTTTCCAACCCCCTATCAGAACAAATTGAACCATGGACTTATTGAATACATGAAGGTGAAAAAAAAAATCCAAAAATTGGGAAAAAAATTGGGGGAAAAGGGCTAAAAGTTAAAAAGTTGTAAAGTTTACCCTTGCATTGGTTCTTCACCAATGATTCAACAACAACAAAGACATCCTTTGTTACCATAGAAGGCACCATGGTCTCCAAGTCCCGATGAATTAACCAAATGTGTTAACTATTCAATTCAAAAGCCAAATTTGGAATTGCATATTTCACATCAACTATCCAACACATGTGGATATTTTCATGCTCCAAATCCAATAAAAATTTGAAAGCCCAAAAGCTATTAGAAGTGAACTTGGAAGTTTGATCATAATACATGTTATAAACATGACCTTAACAAACATATTAGGTTGCCACCAAATCACACACAAACACATCTATGGATTGTGCAAATTTAATTAGAACATGCATTAATTCCAATAAGGACAAGTGCAAGCAAGTCCAAGCAAAATATGGAGGTCACAAATATGCTCATAATTCAACATAACTTACTTGTTTGTAGGGTTGTTCAAAGCCATCTTCACAAATAGAATTCTATATCTCGTCATAACTTTCTTGGCAAGGCTTAACATTAAAATTCACCTTGTTTTCACATTTTGGAAAATTTTGTTCTCCTTTGTTGCCATGAGCTTCAAAATTTTAATGAACTCCAAATGTTTTTTAGGTGAGTGGGAAAAATAAAAATATAAACATTGCAAAAAACTTTCAATCCACACCACCAAGGGCAATTTCGACAATGTTTGGATAGCCAAATTAGTGCGATGGGCCATACAATGCACCCTAATAAAATGAGGGGCATAGGTGTCAGGAATTTGTTTTGTAACACCATGTTTTGTGTTCTAAAAGACATTAACACCATCTACCCCAAAGTAATGAACTTTTGGGTAATTTAATTTCTTGGCAACCCCCCACCAATTGTCAACATCTCCATAATGACCTTGGTTAGGTTATCACTACTGGAACCTTCAAACACTCTATCCAAAGAGATGATAGTTAGAATCCTTACATAATTAACACCACATAACAATGAACGGATAACCAAGATTGGTTATCAACTATAAACATTTCATCACAACTCAAAACAACATATCAAATAGCCCCCATTGTTGCCCTAGTTGCCTCCATCACATCTTGATGCATGAATTTTTCCATTGTCCAACTAGAGTTATCATTCCTTGAATGTTTTTTACTATTTTTTAGCATTACCAAGAATTCATATAATGGCCTAATTCTTCATATTTTTGCATGGGACAACCTTGCTACAACAAATATAGGACTATGGTGAATTGGACAACCTTTTTTCAATTCTTTCTTACCATTCCATTTGTAAGTTGGGTAACAACACTTCCATGGCTACAAAAAACAAACAATTTATGATTTTTAGCATGCTTGCAATCTTTAGAATGATACCAATCCCCCTTCTTCACATTAGTTCCATTGTTCTTATCAACTTTCCTTCGACCTATGTGCTTACATAATGAATCCCACTTAGCAACAAATACAAGTTATCCTTCCTTTCCACTTCACTACAAATCTTACACTAGACAATGTGCAAGTTGCCATTTGAACCTAAACAGAACTCTACCTATGGTAATTTTATAGCCCAATAATCTTGAAATCTTCTAGATGCATCATAGTTTTTTTTATGGATTATAAATTTAAATGGGACAATGGGTAGATCTATTTCAAGATGGGGGTCAAATTCATCCAAAGATATAACATCATCATCATGATCTACATTTGAAGGATCATAATTGCATGGTGAAAATAGAAGAGGGGATGACCCTTGAAGACCATGAGAAAAAGAAACACCATTAAGATAGATCTACAAACACCAAATTATAACCCCTAAATATCAAAGCTCCCCATTTGAGAGCCTTGTAGACTATGGAATGAAAAATTCAAGTGGCATATAGATTGTAGGGAACAAGATAAATATGAAAACTCCCATTTGCAAACCCTAAACCTAGAATGGAAATCTAACAACTTTAAAATGGTAAACTCAAATTAGAAATGTGATGTTAGAAACAAGACAAATATGACACTTTAATTTGTAAACCTTTAAATAGTGTTGGAAACCTTTTAGACTTTAGAATGACATGCCCAAGTTGCAAATATATAGCTACAACAAGACGTATATGAAACTCCAAGATTGAAAACCACAAATCTCCAATCGGAAGTTTGCAAATTATGGGATGGTAGACTAAAGTTGTAAATGAACTGCTGGAAACAAGATAGACATAAAACTCTAATTTACAAACCCTAAATCTAGAATGGAAATGACAATTTTAGAATGAAAAAATCAAGTTGGAAATGCATTTTTGGAAACAAGATAGATATGATACTTGAATTTACAGACCCTAAAATAATGTTGGAAACCTTCCAGACACTGGAATGATAGGCTCAACTTGCAAATGCATAACCAAAATAACATAGATATGAAACTTTAAATCTCCAATGGGAACATTGTAACCTATGGGATAGCAAACTATAATTATAAATGGACTACTAAAATAAGACAAACATGAAACTCCAATTTATACCCAACTTAACATTTTTTTCTTCTTGTAAGTTTATTGGGTTTTTGTTTGAAAGATGTTATAAATCCCTTTTGTTCCCAAAAGTGCAATTGTAACCTTAAATCCTTGAATAGAAATACCCCTTGAATGGATCCTCCTTTAGCTCCCCTATGGTGGTTATCTTGCAATGTGCTTAAGCAATTGTAGATCTCATGAACTTTTAATGAGTTGATCCAAAATCAAACATATGGTGTTATGGATGCTTTTAGGATTTTGTCCACATAATCTCTAGAAACATTCTTAAGCTTTAATTGATTAAACACATTCAAACCCATTGTTTGACAAATTCCTACAACATTTGTACAATCCTTAATTAATAATAACTAGAATAGTTGCACACATAAATCTTTCAAAAAATTACATTGCAAACTATTAGAGTAAAGGAAATAAATACTCCCCTTTTGCTTGTAGGAGGTTCATTAATTAGAACTTGAATGCAAACATTGTTTCTTGACTCACAAGCACAAAGATCCAATGCCCATTGTTGAAGCACAAATTCTGAAACACAAAGATCTGATGCTTAGTGTTGAAGCACACCCAATGCACGATGCACACCTTCAAATAACATTGAAAACAAAATGTTTGCAACTATAAATGGCCCTCTACAACTATGGTGATGGTGTGTCACAAGATAGAGTCAACTAGCAATGGTGTATCACGATAATCATTGATTGGCAAAAAAGGAAACAAAAAAAAACAAAAGCTCTACTAAACGAATGCAAATGTTACACAAAAGTTTGGTGACAACAATTTAGGATTTGGGACATATTAGTTATGTTGATTGTCAACATGTTGTTATTTGGCAATAGGGTAAATGCAAGTTATGGTGGTTCATTTTTATGACAAAATGGTGTTTTTTCCCTAGGTGCCCTTTATTCAAATGCATATGGTGATTAATATATCCTTACATCTAATAATTGGGATTTAGATCTAGACTAATAACTTCATTATAAATCATTATGAAGAGAAATGAATGGTTATTTATTTATAAAAAGTTCATTTATTAATAATAATGAACTTTTGAAATAAAAAATATGGACCAATCTTCTAACTAAAACATCATAAAATAAATTCTTTTATATTGAATCACATTTCAAATTTGTTATTGAAATTCAATATAAAATGTAATACAAGATAATAAACTCATATGAAAAATATTTTCTTTGAGAACCTTAACCATTTAATAATAAAAGACTTTTGAATGGTTAAAATTTGACCATATTTTCATAAATCCATATGAGTTGCAATTTTATTTTATTTTCATTTTCTTTGTCTCAAAGATTGTGATCACAATCAAATGAACCAACATGATTACATTGCAAAAGGATTGTGGCCCTTTTTTCAATCCTCATGACTTTTGCATATTAAGGAATTTTTAAATGAAATCTTTTGTAACTTGTTATTAAAAATACTTATAGTTTCTCTAATACATCACATTTTTTATGTTATTTTTTTTCAAATAACTATGATTTTGTTAAAAGTGTAAAACTTTCGTTACATTTTGCATTTCATCTTTAAAAATTATCATAATTTCAATTATTTCCAATATATGTCAAAGTCTTTGGGTTTTAGTTTTTTTATCATAAGTTATAACTTTGTTTTGTATGTCATGTGTATTACACATCATTTGCATGTTGGAAAAAACTCTTGAATTTTTTTTATTATAAAAACATACATTGAATTTTAGAAAAATTCAAATTCCATAAATTTTTAATTATGAGTTTTTTTTAAGTGTGGGTAATATTTTATTATCATATAAATTTTTTTATTATCAAAAAATATTTATTAAAAAAGTCATTGGCATAGTCCTTTGTAAAATGTATTGTTTTTATGTAACTGTTTTTCAAGTTCAAAAATCCTTTTATTAAATTGAAACCCAAAAATAAATTAGATGAATTTTTCATTTGAATTCCTAGACATTCATATTATTCATTTAGCACAATTTCCTAAGTTTAACATGCCATTAAAGTGGTAGCACATAAATATTTGTAACATTTTTAATTTTTTTCCGGTCGCCCAACGTGTTTTTTGGATCATTTGACTATGATTACACCCCAAAAGCATATGTTTTTGAAAGTTCTGGATGGGGGGCATTATTCCTTTAGACTTTGTGGGTTCTCCTTTTAAGACTTCCAAATCAAAAAATGACATTAACTACAGCAAATACAAGTTTTCACATAGATTTGGGAAGCATGGTAAATGATTGAACATGTATTATTCAAATATTAGAATAATAATATTTTTTAAAGTAATAACCATGTCCATTTGAATCATTTTAAAAAATCTTGTATGGACTTGTAAGGAATATTTTTTGCCACTATGAACCATTGTGTATTGTGCATTCACTCGATATCAACAACGTCTTTTCTTGCAATTTGATGACACCTTAAAAGGATTTAAAGTTTTAAAAGACAAATCTAGGTTGATGGTCTGTTGAAATTTAACTATTCCTAATCGATACTTTATGTTTATAGGCAATTTTAATCGAAAACCCCTTTTTTTCCTTTGTAATTGTAGCCAAGGTTTTTTAAGGTAGAAATTTGGTGATTTTTTGCCAAAACAAAAACACTAATTGTACCAAAAACATAGTTGGGGCACATGCTTTGGGAGATCTTAAATTGAAAAAATTAAACAAAACAAGCAAATTACATTCTTGTAAGATTGAAAATTATTTTATGATAAATTTCTATATATTGTAGAATATTGGTTTGAACTTTAATTTACATTGGCATGCCCATTTGTGTCTTTTTGTACACCTAATGTGTTGTATTTTGAAAATACCACCACTCCTAGATTTTAAATGTTTATTTATATTATTAGAATTTGGTTCGATTATTTTATCCTCCATGCTTGTTGTCACATAAATGGCCTTTGTGGATTTTAATTGCCATGGTGTTTTGAAGGGTGCATCAGTTTCATTTTGTTGGTTTCCCCATATCAAATTTAATCATTTAATTTTTAAATCTTATGGTTGAAATGTATATAAAGCTTAATGAAACATGAATTAACTAAAATTGGGTTTTTATTTTTATTTTTTCAATTAGAAAACAATTTTTTCAAGAAACATCATAAACTTAATAAGTTTCATAGGTTTATACAAATTTTGTGTGAAATGCAATTTTCCTAGTTTCATACAAAAATCACACAAATTCCGTGTTATGGTTAATATGAATGATATGTGTACATAATCAATATTTTAAATATCCAAATGGATGAAACATTGTTTTGAATGACATACATGAATGTTCATGTTTAATACACAAAAATTGCATAGTTATATTCAAAATTATATCACGATAATTATAAAAATTTAGTTAAAATGCAAATTGTACATATTTCACATCGAAACATCACAAGTAGAAAAGACACATTATTTGTATAAAAATTATGTATATATAATTTTGCGTCATTTTTACATTTTGAAGTCCATGAATTTTGCATAGACATATTTTTTACGATTTTCACATGAATTTTATTGAAATTTTGTATTGTAAGTATTTTGATATTGTAAGTTTGTGGTGAAATCATCAAGCTATCCAAATCCTTCATGTATACTTGTTCATAGCTTTAATCCCTTAATCCTTCAGCCTTTGTTTTGGTAATAAAGATATCTATTGCAACAATATTCTTGCATACATGGCTATAGTAACCTTCAAATGACAGCACATTCAATTGCAACAATAGATGCAAAAAAACAAAAGATCCACTAACATTTTATGTATGTTTTGTATTGCATCAATTTTTATAATGATCTAGTAACACTTTGATAGAATACACAACAAAAATTATTGACTAAAAAAAATCCATAACTTTGAACATGGTATAACAAAAAAATAGCTTCATAGAAAGAAGTTTCATAATCACTCTCGTTCAATAGAATCATTCTATTATAATGCATGTAATTGATGTACATGTGTATCATGTAGTGTTCTCACTACAAACACGTTCAAAGTATAATTCAATGAAATTATCATTGGAACCCTCATTTCATATTTGGGACCAAAAACCCTAATTTCCAACCTCAATTATTTCAAACCATAGCTTGATCCTTCTTTATGTGCAAACCCTAATCATTATTGTTGTTGTCATGTTCAACATCATACCCAGTTATTCTTATGTTCATTGGAACACAACTTTGACACATTGAGAAATAACTTTCAAACCTAACTATTGATCCATTCATGGAAAGAAAATGACACATGACACAAAAATGGCTAAACAAAATTTGCGAATTGTACCCATCCAATGTGAATTCCATTTTCAAAATTCAACTAAAAAGTACCTTAGTTCATTGTTCAAAAGTATAAAACAAAGACTACCAATAAGCATCTGAAGGTTGTTGGTTACCAGACATAACCTACCATTCAGAGGTTCAAAAGTGATAGTGAAACCCTCATCTTGGTGGATGAAAACCATGCAAACCCTTTTCTCAATGAATAACTATGCATGCCTGAGAAAGGAAGGGCAAGAGGTTATGCTTGGTGAATGAGGATGAATTAGAAGCTTGACAACCTCTTGACAGTAGTTTATGTGTTCCCCCTTGTTTGTGTCACCAGGCATTAATGGTAACCATCATAACAAGGGCAAGAGTTGTCCAAATCTTCCAAAACGTTAATACAGTCCTCTAATAATGACCCACAATGTACGTTGATAATTAAAGTTAGTTAGTATGTGCTAATTATACAAAAAAGAGGTCATGGCTTCATAATCCAAAAGCATTTATAGCCATTGCAAATGTTTTAAATACTTTTTCCAGAGAATAGTACTGCAGTATTTTATAGCCAAGGCTGGTATAAAACCTAACTAATAGAAATATTTGCTCACAGATAGTTGAATTTGAGCAAGAAGTAGCCACACCATTGTAACACTAGTCACAATACAAACAATCGAAGTTTTTAAAAAATGAAATCACTTCGATCTCCATTTGAATTTAAATAAAGCTCCAATAGTTGAGTGGCTAAATTTGAAGTGAGTGATAATTGTCACCCTAAATAGTTTCCAGCCTGAATTAAGCTTTTGTTGAGATTCTTAGCTAAATTGTGATCTATTTGGAGCAATGAATAATTGGTTGATTTTCCTTATGGATTTCCTCTATTCTGGAATTTGGTAATTAGGGTTGCATGCCACATAGTCACACACTTGAAATTATCCATCAACCATTTTTTTTTTCCTCTCCAAGTAGCTTGAAAATTTTGCTGCAATTTGTGAACACGTTATTCCTTCTGGTCCCAATTTATAACTTGTTCTGCCCATGAAAGGAAAGGTAGTTGCTTATAACTTTCCTCAATAATGTAATAAGAAATATATTTCTGTTGTGAATGTATTTCTTTGGCAGTTTAATTTTCATGTGTAGAAAATTTGCCCACATATTTTTCTTCTACCATTACTTTTTACAGGTGCAATTAACTAGTTATGAAAGATCATATTCTATTTTTCCAATTCAACTAAATTATTATAGATTTGGTGTGATACAACATATTTGTATGCAGCTTTACTGAATCCATATTATTGCATTATAGTGAAACAAATATTACTAGACTGTCAGGTATGATATTTTGTCTAGATTATTACTACACTAGTTACATAATTTTCATTTTATCTATATAGATCATACACAATATTCAGTTTAAAATTATCTATTCCTGAGATTTTTAAAGCATTATCCATGTTTTCTTTTCCAATGATTGCAAAGCATTTTGTGCAGAGGTATAGGTGACAATTCAGAGTCCAGATCCATTTTTAAAGAATACCTACATTTTCTATCCTAAACAATATTGCAACACACTTGATGCAGAGATATAGAAGGGTAATATCAACAAACCCTAAACCACAAAAATTCAAGGCAGGACATCTGGTTGTTAATAACAAAATCCAAAAGAAAAGCAGTTTCAAACATTCAAACATTTTTATTGTAATCCTGGTATGGAACAGGAAGCAAAGTTACCACTACTTCCATGCCCTGATATTCCAAATGTTCAACTGGAACAACCCTTTTCGAACACAAATGTAAACAAAGCTCTGGAGCGGGTGGCTGTTGATTCAGCCACCCCAGCAACCAGTCAATAGTAAAGAAGTCACCAAAGTTATAGTTCCCTTCCCCCTATAGATCCAGAGTCCATGAAGGCGGATGACAAGTTTGCTTCACTACCATCACATCCTTCACAGTTACCCAAATGAATGATCCACCCCAAATTAAGCTCAATTGTTTTGATAGCTAGCTTAAGAGAGAGATCCATCACTTAACATCCTGTAGTTGTCGCCACTTCTTCAGATGTGGAAGAAAGTTGAAACCAGTCTGAACGAAGTAACTAACACTGGCCAAAAAAACAACAACAGATATACTCTAGAGAAATGTGAGCGGGTGCATTCATCAGTTGATCCAACCACAGCTCAATTTCACTAGTAGTGTACAACATCCACCGACAGAAAGAAAGATCATGAGAAAAATCCATCAGAAAATTATGGAATTTGACAGATTCCATGCCGACCTGTGAGAATTATATCGAAATGGCTTGGCTTCACTTGGCCCCAGCTAGCTAGATTAGCTAGTATTGGGCTCCTTCAAAAGTTTGACCAAATTGCCAGTTTGCAGGAGCTGCATCAGGTGACACAAGAGTCCTGCCATCGCTGGTGGTGATCATGAAAGACAATGCTTGACCATCCATGCTGTTTCCACTGTACTGCCAGTTCTGGCCCCAGTTTCTTTGCATTGGGTACCAGTCAGTGTTTGTCCCCTTGCATGACACAGACTGTACATCCCCTGCACCTCCCACATTGCTCACCAGTACCAGAAGAAAGTAGGGGTTTCCATTGATAGTGAAATGCACACCTCCGGTCTTGACACAAGGTACCCTGCAGCAGCTCGATTGTAACACAACATGATCAGTTCCTCAATCACATACACTAGTCATGTTACCACTACACAATTCTAGACTTCAGAGAATTGAAATCCCTGCACTGTCCCTACAGCAAAAAACAAGGCCCTATGACAGCGGCTTCCCAATAGGCTGCTGTGATCACAACATGCTGTGTGTAACTGCAATCAGGATCACATAGTCTACAAGGTCCTACGACAGTGGCTTCCCTTTAGGCTGCTATGATGACAACATGCTGCGCAATCCTGATCACACGCAATGCACAAGGCCCTATAACAGTGGATTCCCATTTAGTTGCTGTGACCACAACATATTGTGTGTAACTGTGGTCAGAATCACACAGTGTACAAGGCCTTACGACAGTGAATTCCCATTAGGTTGCTGCAATCACAACATACTGTGTGTAACTGCGGTCACAATCACACACAATGTACAAGGCCCTATGAGAGTGGATTCCCATTAGGTTGCTGTGATCATAACATACTGTGTGTAAATGTGGTCACAATCACACAGTGTACAAGGCCCTATGAGAGTGGATTCCCATTAGGTCGCTGTGATCACAACTTACTGTGTGTAACTGGGATCACTCTCATACACAGTGTACAGGGCCCTATGACAGTGGATTCCCGTTAGGTTGCTGTGATCACAACATACAGTGTGTAACTGCGATCAAGATCACAACACTGTGTAAATGGGATCCTAAGAGTCTACATATATTGCCGGAAAAACCCATTCCAAGGAGCAAGAAAAACACATGTCCAAGGGACGTGCTTGGCTCCATGCATGTATGTACCTGCGGTAGAGAACGGGGACGATTCCTGCTTGAAAGATACCAATCTGTTCGTAAGCGGGAACGGCCATGTCGAAATGCTGGAGAGGCATGTTGCACCATCCGCCGTTGTCATTAGGCAAGGCGAGATTGGGAGGACAGAAGTTGGTTGCTGTCACAGTCACGGTAGCGCCGGATACACACCACCGAGGTTCATTGCATTGCAGCTCGAAGCATGCCCCGCAGCTGAGGCCGTCGTTAAAGAGCGCAGTGCTCAGAGCTGCTGTGTTCGTTCCATAGCCCTGGCTGTACAGATTCCCATACCCGCAAGCACCGCCTGCAAGTTCACCGCAACCAATATTTCAACGACATTTCAGAATGCAAAGTTTTCGATCAGGAACGAACAATTCTTCAAAACCCCGGGGAATTATCATGGGATCACGACTTATGGAAATCCTGCTAGAACTTTACCTACCTTGAGTTCCTGAAGCGTCACTTCCTCCATAGAAGGTGGCATGCGCGTTGCTCCACGTTGCGTCGCCAGTGTAAGTACCCTGAGCGTGTGCGTAATGAGCCCATGAAGCCAAGGCCAAAACGAAGACTATTCTGAGTGATATGAAGGAGGCCGCCATCTTCACGCTGCACAACACACAACGACGACAACAATGTCAGATTCCGGCGATCCCTCTCACAAAACGAAAAACCTGCGAGCAATTCTAAATAAGCAAGATGAAATACTAGTTTCCTCCAGAACCTCATGAAGCGCCTAGAATGCGGCGCCCATTCCAATGACAAACAGATATAGAAATGCAAGTTCCTGATCTTGGGCCTTGCAAGTTCCGGATACAAGAACCAAGCTGAGTAAAAAAAAGAACATACACAAAAGACACGAAGAACCATGCCTAAGACAACACGTAGAATAAGATTTTGCTAGAGAGACATATTACAGCAAGTACAGAAGCTTCGCAGCTCCAAAACTCGACAAAGATAACTCGACTCACTGCAACAACGACGTTCCAAAGAAAGGTAGCTTAGCAGCTGATCTTAACAGACGCCCGGGAGCACAGGAAAACCAAAACTACAAATTGCAGAGAGAAATTGCTCAGGAAGATAGACAGACAATCAGAAAGACTGGAGAAACAGAAAGAGAAGAGAGAAAGCTTACGTGAGGTGAGAGAAGAAGAGTACTGGAGTGTCGAGAAGGTGACGGACGGTTCGGCTTTCGCGTACGAGCAGCAGCAGCTGCGAGAGGAGAGAGAACACAAGAGCAACGGCAACCGGCGGGGCGGAGGAAGGAAGTGGAGAGAACAGAAGGCGGAGGGGTTGGCGGCGACTGGTATGCAAGAACGGGCGAAGAATGGTATACTTATAGGAACCAGCCTTCTGCCGGTCCGTGCGCACGCTCACTGCTCAATCCGTCAGAGAAACTTACAACCCGACGGTTGCACGCTCGTTCCCGTAAGGGAACCAGCGGGTTCAGGCTTTAATCCATTGGGTAATGCATCACGTGGTTATCGCTCACTTCCGCTGTGTTTTTTTTCGCTGTACTTTGGCATATTTAGGTAGTTTGTAGTTGTTAAGACAGGCAATTACTAATTACTAAACTAAGCTTGTCTTGCGAGTAAGCATCAACCACCAATGCCAAGTTGGCTGCTAGGTTTTCTCCTCACTTCCCTCCATAAAATCTTTTCACATGTTTTTTCAACCACTTCCTTTAGGTTATCTATAAATAAACAAACCACTCTTGACTTGTTTTGACAAATCCACCAATAAAATTTGCCCAGCCATTTATTTAGTTACTCAAAATATCCTATTGTTAGGTTATTTATAGTTCATCGTTTATGTAAATTAAATATAAATGTGGGTAATTAACTAAACGTAGCTTGTCTCATCAATAACCAGCTGCCATGTTGGGTGCTCATTCTCCCCACTGGGTCCATAGTCCATACCTATTTTGACCCTATTTGAGGTGTTTTTTTTTGTTTTTCCACCATGTTATAAACCTCTTGGATTTTTTTGTAGTGTAACTGAATGGTACATCATAATGTGCAATTATTCCTCCACCTTAGGAGCAGGCGTTCTGTTATCATGGCAACAGAAATATTTCTATTTGCAAAAAATGTTACGCCTGACTCTTGTGAAGGTTACATTGATTTTTATGCTACATTAAACCCACGGGCAAGAGCATTACTGAAAATGGGGTTTGCACTCAGCTCTTGCCTCGCATGCCCTGACCCTTGGGCTTTAACCTAAACTTATTTCATTTGGGTCTTTTTCTTTCCTGGGTTATTTCATAACATGCATGCCATTTGATTTATTGGTGGCAATGAGCATCCTGAAGCCATTTTTTAGGTTGTTGGGTTTGGCCCCCATGAACCAGCACCTGCACTCACACCCAAAGATTTTTTTGGAGACAATTTTTTTTTTCTCTTTTTTCACAAAAAAATTTGGAAAATTTCGGAATTTCTATTTTAAAAGAGTACATTTGACTAATTTTGCCACATTTTTTATATCACGAATTTTGGAAAAAAAGCCCTGTTCACACCATGGTAAAAACCCCAAAGCTCATTTAAGTTGCTTCCAAACATCATAACTAGATTGTTGTGATTATATGAAATCATGGTCTCTGACTAAACATTTGAAACTTCCGGGTTAAGTGTAGGCTCTAAGAAGGTCCCACTCAAGAAGTTGAATGGCACGGTTGGGGTCCAGGCTAAGCCAATTGCCAGAATTGGCCAAACCCTAACCACTCTCTAGTACTACATGATGGTGGATTGTGATCCTTTTTTTCTCTTGTAAATGTAATAAGGTACAAATGAATCAGAATTTCCTCTAATTTTGAAAATGACTAAATGGGGAAATTGTTGATACTTGCAACGACCACATGGTCTCAAGGAAACTCTCACCCCAGACCAACCTCCCACTTTCCCAATCCTTCCTTGAGGAGTTTGGTCAACAACAAACAGTTTGCTAGCCTTCAAAACTTTGTATATGGAGGACGTGTGCTTTCAAGTAAGTTATAAGTCAAAAGACAAATTCAAAACCTGAAGGGAGAGTGGAAAAAAAAAAAGACATTGTTTATTCTTAGCTTCTCTTTTTTTTATTATTCTCTATTCCAAAGTGAAGAAGTTTGCTCTCCGTGAATTCAGGAGTTGTGCTTCTTTTAATTTGCTCACATGATGTATCCAAACATCCCACGTTATGTGAAGCAGTAGCAACACCTATCCTACATATTTATCCTATTTAACTAATGTCATTGGCACCGAACAAGTACCATCATTCACTTTTCTTCCACTGTATAAGAACATGGTGAATAGTTCTCTGTTCTCAAAAAGGTGGAAATTGTCTTGAAATGGTTTTTTTGTTTCAAGGTGGTTTTTCAAAGGTTTTGGTGATCGCTTGCACAATACATTTATTACAAAATTGCCTTTACTTTTCAAGGTCTAATGATCATTTACACAAGCCACTTTCATGAAATAGCGTTTTCTTTTCAAGGCCTAGTGATCATTTACACAAGACACTTTCATGAAATAGACTTTTCTTTAATTTTCAAATTTTGGTCATCATTTACACTAGGTAGAGAGTATTATCATGAAATAGCATGTTTCTTTTCAAGCTTTGGTGATCATTTACACAAGACATGTGGGCAAAAAACAATGCCACAAGCACTTGTAGGTTTATCACCACCAAAAGATTCTATTTTTTTAAAAGACTTTGAATGAGGTTATAGAAGAAAAATCATTTGATTTGATTTTTTTTTGGCCCCTCCGGAAAGAAAAGTAGATCTAATGGTGTAAATTGGAAAGCAATGAAGGCAATGGACCCATCACAAAGCAGGGACTAAAAGGCCAAAAAGCCTAGAGACATGCCAAGGGACAAAGAGTAGAAATGGGAATGCAACGAGAGACTTCACTCCAACCGAGGAGGGTTTACTGCAGCAATCATATTTACCTTACTTGACATAACTTGGAAACAAGGACAGGGACGAAAAAGCCCAAAGGACCTTAAAAAAACATCGCCGTCCTCACTAGCTTCATTAGCGCCGCAATCTGCGCTGCATCATATCTACGGTCCGCAAACAGATCTGGTTCTGGCAGAGCCGTAGATTTAGGATGAACCCCACCACATCCCATTTAAAACATACAGAAACATAATTAATTAATTAAGTGCACATCCCTGCCAAATGCATTGAAAATGACTAAGGCCCGCTTTACACTAGGAGTCAGGGCCAATGTTCAACCCAAATCCAGCATGCCTATTGGTGCAAAAGTTGAAATCAGCCCCAATGGCTTTACACTAGGAGTCAAGTCTGAAATAGGAAAAAAAAAAATTCAATCTGCCCCAAGTTACTAATAAATGCTTTACTTTAATGGCCTTGAATTGGCCCCAAGGCTGAAAAAAGGATACCATCAAATTTGGGAGGCCAATTTGCAACCCTTGGGGCCAATGTTCCAGCATTTATTTATTAATATCCTGACGTCAATGTTTTAGCATTTATGAGTAACTTGGGGCCAATTTGCAACCCCAAAATGCTCAAAGTTGGCCCCAAGATTTTTCTTGGCCCTGACTCCTAGTGTAAAGCTGGCCTAAGCAATGTGAAAGGGAAGAGGTGGGGTTAAGTTATGAATAGTAGGGATGATGAGATTGTGGGCCGAGATTGTGTTCCCAGCAATTCTCTTTGCATTTTTTCTGGTCCTATTTTTTCTCTCCACCTCTTGATTGTTGTTCCAAACTTGACTGTCATTTGTCTTTGCTGGTGACCTTCTTGTTTCTTCTTCTCTTCTCCCCAAATAACTGTCTCCCAGAAGGAGTTCTAGTTTACTCTCACACACTCTGGAATGGGCCTGGTTCCACTCAGAAACACTACGAGCTCAGCAGAGTGAACCATCCATCATTCCACTAAGTGGTAATCGAGTTCCTCCAAACCCTAACTGGTTCCACCTGAAGCTTGACTGGTTCCATTAGGTGGTAACGGGTTTTCTCCAAAGCATAACTGGTTTTCTCACCATCCATTCACATCTTCATCACATTCTCAGTTATCCAATTCACATTAAAACAGGCATTGGCAACACAGAAAGTGAAGCGTGCAGATGAGTGCCTATCTCACAAGTAAGAAAAGGCTAAAAAAGGGGGTTAGAATAGGACCCCAAATCTGATTGGGTATGAATGAACCTTTGAGTACTCAATCTTCTTATTTTCTTTGGATTCTTCAGAAGCTTCAATTCAACAACAATCCTTTTTGTTTTCCAGAGTTGAATGCATTATTGTTGAGACGACTAGTACCATCACTACCTCATATCCCACTGACAGGACCAGTGATGAGTCCAGTGAAACAAGTTTGTCAGAAGACTTGCTTTGAGTCAGGAACAGAAAGATGGATTCTGAAGCTTTCATTGCATTATCTCTCTGTTCAAAAGTGTTTTTTTAACAAGACGATACTTTTTTGTCTTTCTGATTTTCTGGCATTTATGCATTTGCTTGTATGTGCGGGATGGTGGATAATAAGTCGGAGTAGCCCTGCATAGAATGACACACCAGATGCACAGCTCTCTCTCTCAGAGGCCCTGACATTGTCGCCCTCAATCACGCTGCTACTGTCAACTGATAAGATCAACCTTGGGTGAACCAAGAGTACTGATGTAGGTGGGCCTTGGCTGAACCAGCACCCACACTGGTACCAGGGAACAAATCCTGAAAAAAAATTAGGTTGTTTCAAACCATGGTACATTTCACATCAGAAGACTAAATCAAGGTCTCTGAGTCCAAATTTAACATTTTATATGGCCACTAAAATGCCTAACTCAAGAAGGTGAAGATTCCAGTGCCGGTGCTTGTTCTCATTGGCCCCAGTATAGGGGGTTAAACACCCACAACAACCATTGTCTGGTGCTAAAAGTGATTAGCACTGCTTAATCATGTATAGAGTCGCATGGTTCTATTGCAAGGTTTGACTAATTTTACCGTCCATCTACAACAAATAAAAAAAATATTATCTTTTAGTGTTGAAATTTATGCTACTAGTTGATCACTATCTCTCTTGATCTAGAGGTTGTTGGGTTCAAATTTGACCAAGGACAATAGAACATGCAAAAATAAATAAATTATTTATTTATTTTATAACATGCAGGTCACCAAAAATCATGTAATGCAAATTGATGCAAGGTGCAAAAAGACAAGCCCAAAAATATGCCAAAATGCAGCTCATTGAGGGGTATTTAGGATTTCCCTTGGTATAGGTGTTAGTTAACCTTGGCCATAAGATCAATTTGTTACACTTATGCAGCCTGGAAAATTGTAATAGCCAGTGAAACAACATATTATAGTTATTAGAAAAATTTCTTGCTTAAAAAAAATATTTGTCATCTAAGGAGGCATGATTGGTGTTCAGACTGTCCTCCAAATTTCATGCATGCTTGAACAACTGACACCTTAGGTGCTTGCTTCATGGGAAGTTCACCCAGCATGTGCTTGCAAAGCACAAATTGGCAACAACCCATTGCAGGGAATTCCAAGAAAAGAAGTAGAATTAAAAGACACATGCCTGCTACACCTCAGACTGTGTACTCAACTCCCCAACTATTTCTTTTCAGGCATGTATTGTGTACGGTAATCAGCCAGTCCAGCCCCCGGTTTTGGGAACATACGTGACCCATGGTCTTTACCCATTGTAAAGACTAAGCACAACTTATCATGAACCTAAATATATGTAGATCACAAGGTCTAAGAAGGGAAGAGTTCTTATACTTTCTCCGCAATAGTCAATAGTGAGAGGGATCTTACACCTAAACCCAGGCATAATGTCCCTCATCTTTTTAGAGGGACATTCGCAAATATACCCTCCAAATACACTAGGAAATTTCTCAAAGTGCTTGATGTACATGTATTTGGTCATGCCAACCTTTGGGGGAGCAATAGCCTTCATCATAGGCAAGATTGGAAGAGGTTTTTAATCATGCTTTGGCTACTGTCAAGCTCAACTCATAGGCTTTCATTCTCTTTCCATCACTACTAAAAGCAATTAGCAACAGTTAGCTGTGGTAGAGAAATGGACTAAAGGGGCCAAACATGGCAGACTAGACCTTGTACCTATGATCCCCATGTGAGAACTCAAGTTGGGTCATTGTTGCCAGTTGAATTTTGTAACAAGAGCTGATGGTATAAGGTAAAGTACGAGGCCAAGGGCATTACCAAAATAAGTGCGCATGAGGTGAGAGTCAAGGCCAAGCTCCATTTTGGCAAAAACCAATACAAAAATCAGAGTGAGGGGCTTTACATTTTTCTTAAAGCCCCCGGTCAGATTGGGGGGGATAATAAGGCAACCTCCACATACATTAAGACATTTCTGAGAAGTTTTTACAGATGATTTAAACAGTCTTTTGAGAAACTATTTCCTGGAACGATCAAACGAGGTCCAAATCTGGACACAAATTGTAGACTGTAGATTTCAAGGATATGGTGTTCCTTGTTACCTTCTGCGACACAATAGCCAAGTACAATAGCCTCCCGCCTAAGTACGCAACTTGAACCTGGGAGGATTGTGCGTACTTAGCCGGTAGGTGCGCACTTTAGATGAATCACTTAGTCCGTCCGTCTGACACACAGGGCGTTCCGACCCGTTAACGGTCTCTGCGATGCTGATTCTGCCACCCCCCAGAAATGAGCCGCAGAGACCGATTCTGCTACGTATTTGCTTCTTTTTTATCTTTTTTTTTTGGATTTGTTTTTTCGGATTTTTCTCCCCTTCTCTTAAATTAAAAAAAATGAAGAAACAAAATAAAAAATAAAAAATGAGAAATCGGCAGAAAAATCTAAGGCTACGTGTTTGCTTCTTTTTTTATCTTTTTTTTTTTGGATTTGTTTTTTCGGATTTTTCTCCCCTTCTCTTAAATTA
>Ga0209611_10001198_pt1 | contig 43299 bp, 32 predicted proteins | sample S1TSphgellanicum_3_FD_187693 | JGI IMG/M metagenome (GOLD analysis project Ga0209611, IMG submission 187693) | Host-associated microbial communities from peat moss isolated from Minnesota, USA - S1T2_Fc - Sphagnum magellanicum MG (SPAdes) (version 2) | ecosystem: Host-associated > Plants > Peat... | reverse complement strand
TTAATATGCATGCTACTCATTTCTGACTTGCAAATACAAATATCCAATTTATTTTGGACCCATATGCAACTACAACATATTGCACATAACATGTATTTAATAAATTCCAAATTTTGGAAAAGTTTGAAAATAATTTGAAACAAATTAGATAATGTTTTAAAAATTCAAAATTATAAATTCAATTTAATGGCCAACAAGCCCAATGCATATTATCATTATTGATAATGATTAGAAGAATCATAGTCTTATATATGATAGAAATAAATAAATCAATAACATCATAATTACATTCAATCGTATAAAAATGTATTGCAAATAAGATAAATGAAAATATAAGAATTCAAAAATTAAGTTATGCATCCTTAATGCTCAACAAATGGTTGCTCAATTTGCTATTTACCTTGTATTTTTTTTACCTTTGTATCATGCATTTAAATTCATTAATACATTTCCTTTTAAAGAACACACTTTTGTACCAAAATCACAACTTACATTAAGTGAATTAAAATTAAATTCGATTGATATAAAGTGTACATTAATCATAAATCAATATCTTAATTGTCCTTATCATTATGAACCATCACTACTAAAAAATGCATGGACAAACCATTATAGCCAACCACCCAATTCAACTTTGAATGGTTTTCACACGAAACAAACCATTCATGATTTTGCTAAGTGAGCAAATCCCACTAGAAACTCACCAAAGTGGTCATGTAATGAAAGGTAATGGTGATTTAAGATTTTTTTACTTGAAATGCCTTTGACCATGTAAGTTAAATGTCACATGGCTTAACTTGGGCGGCCAATGTTTATCTTGCGACCTTAGCCTTTGACATGCAACCAAAACAAGGGCTTGCAAAGGTGCGGGCCGAAGTGAAGCTCGGGAGTCACATTTCATGCTTCCAGGAATGTAAGAGGGTGTGAGAAAATGAACACACACACTTTCAAGTGGGTTCCCATTTTGGGAGTTGAAGGCTCAATAGACTTCCAAATTTTTAGAAAGCATTTTCAGAAGTCAAAACTCATTGGATCAAAGATTTCATTATACCATTGTAAAGCTCCTGGAATGTAGATGTTTCAAATGGGCTTGCACGTCCCATTCAAGTATTTAAAACATAAGTTATGGCCAAAAAAAATGTTTAGAATCAAATTGCCAACTTGACTCCCGACCATTCAAAGTCAGGAATCTCTCTGATTTACTTGTCTATAGGTGACGTACTAGATATCATTGAAAAGCTCTTGACAAAACCTATAACTTTGTTTTAAATCTCACCTTAATTAGAGGTCCTCATAAAAAGTTATGGGCCTCCAAATTCGCGATAGTCCCAATTTTGAGAATTTCGGGACTCCCAACTTGTGAGTCGCGTGACAAAATGACATTTGGGTGCAGGCCCCGTGACCATGCACAGAAAATACTATAAGGTGGTGGCTTCCCCAAGTCCGGGTTGTGGTGAATCTTGTGAGTTCATGTATACCTGTGCCTCATTCGTGCACCAAAAGTGTTACAATTATGCACTAACCAACTCGTTGTTTGGTTTGCATAGGCTTGTGTGAATAGTTAACCCGCTTGTCATTCTTTCTAGTCCTTATCTCTAAGTTCCAGCATGCCCTTTTACCCCTAAAGTGCTATGAACATACCCTAATTCCTTCTTATATTGTTTTCCACTTTTGGATTCACATTTGAGCCCTTCAAGGAGTGTGGATGTGCGTCAATCTAAATGTCACATGTTTCTACTTAAATTTGAAATAACCATTAAGTAACATAAAATGAATACAATGTAAATATAGGTAGAAATATACTTAAACTAAATTAAATTTATCTATGTCATGTTTCACTAACCTAACATATGTATGATTTAATTAAATTTATTTAAATTATACTTAAATTAAATTAATCAATTTATACTTAGGTTAAATAGAATTTAGGACATGTACTTAAAATATGTCTATTCTAACCTATAATAAGGCTAGGTATATTGTAATTTATACATAGGTTAAATATACCATAACCTATGTATCGAAGCTAAATACTAATACACGATTTATTATGTACTTATTTACGTATATATTGATTTATATTTATGTGAAGGTAGGCTAAACCTACTTAATTACATGTTATTAGCCTCAGTATAACCTATTTTATACGTACATGGTTTATAAATATTTAGGTTATATGTATCTAATTTATATGTGCATAACCTTTACATACTTATTTTATACATACCTAGCCCTACATATAAACTACATTACCTAATATTTTGCCCTACCTTGCCTATACCTTACATATATACCACTATGCCAAAACTTGACATTTATGATGAAGACAAATATGATTAATGACCATTTTTTAATCATATAGTGATATATGCCATATTTTGTGCTTAGTTGTATTCTTGTAACCATGGGTATAACTACATGACTAAAAGTCTTCATGGATAGGACTACTAACTAAAAATCTTCTTCATGAACATCATATAATTATTTAATAATATACACAAAACATTAAAAACTTGTGAATTAAAAGGGGAAAAAAACTAAAAAAATAAACATACATACATGTTTAATAAGCATATTATAAGCTTATAGATGATCAAACACATAATTAATGCACAAAGAAATAACTAATACCTTATAATTTATAGAACTTTTACCTTATAATCATTAATTATTTGATGTAAATTTTTAAATAGTGGCTAAAAATCAATTTCACTACAAGAAGTCATGGTTTTTTCAACTGGGAATTTCATTTAAAAACCTTCCCCCTTACAGTTTTTTTGCACCCATGTCCAAGTTGACCAAAATGTCATTTTGGACAAGTCAATTTGGACCTGATTATTTTGACTAAGTTTTTTTTTGTTGGTTTTATTACTACATTTTTAAAACTAGGTTGTTTTTACTAAATCACCATGACAATAATATAATTTGGGCAACGACCATAAATATATTATTTAAAAAAATCTATTTAGAATTAATATGAAAATATTAATCAATTAATTACCCTATTTACCCTACCTTACCTACCTACCTACCTAATTAATAAACTTAATAATTAATGCCAAAATTTTATTTATTTATTTATCTACCAACTTTATGTCATAAGCCTAGGCTAAACCACCTAGCATAACCACCTAAACTAGACTAAACCACTTAGGTTAAGCCAAGCCTTGTAAATTAGGCCAAATAATTTAAACTATGTGGTCTAATAAACTTTGCAACTTAGGCTACTTAAGTAACTAAGGTAACCTAGGTTGCAAATTTGGGGATTTAAACTTTTCACCTTTACATTGAAGATTCAAATTTTTGACCATTGCACCACAACCCCATAAGGTGATTTTTTGGACTACATAATTATAACGAACATGATTTTACACCAACATATTATAATTAATTTCCATTAAATGTTTTTTTAACATATTACATTAAACGAACCTGAATTTTTCTATGTATTACTTACATAAATAGGCACGTTATAAATAAGTAAGAGGTACTTATTAATAAATGCATGTACTTAGGTAACATGTAGGTTATAATTTATTAAACCTTATAGGCCTAGGTGGCTTCAATTAGGCTACATATTTAATAGGCTTAAATGGCATAGGTTAGGTTACCTACCTTATAGAATGCAACATAAAAAAACATTCCAAATCTTGAAACTGGAAAGTGAAACATGTTAAAAGTAGAAGGGAACATCATTATATTGGATGAAAAGTTTTCTCAACTTTTTTTCATCCAAATTTTATCCATTCATTATAACCATTTTTATAGATAATCTAGGTATTTAGTTTTACATTGTGCATATTCCTTGACCCTTTCAAAACATTGCATATGCTTGCAAATATTGTGTCTATGCCTTTAAATTATAATGGGGAACTAAATTTCTAAATATGCAAAATCATGTCGAAGTGGAGCCAATAAAAAATTCACTATGCGAGGTCTAATGAAATAAAATGATTTTTTCATGACTCGTCCTCATAAAACCAGTAAACTTTTTACCCATTTAACTTGAGTTTAAAATCATGAGAGTTAACACCATCCAACATGACAAGCACATAAATAGAGAAAGACTTGCTTGCTATTCCATAGACTTGTAGACTAAAATTGGAAAGTATCGTAGGAAAGATGGCCGAGTGGTCTAAGGCGTAGCATTGGAAATGCTATGTAGGCTTTTGTTTACTATATAGCAGCCATGTGTCAAAGACTCTCTCTCTCACTTGGTGTTTGAAAGTAGCAAGTTCCAAAAGAGCTGTGCTGGCTGACAATCTAGCATAAAAAGGTTAATTGCTCTTATTATTAAAATGTGGGAAGTGTTGCTCAACAGCTCAAGTTGAAATTGCATTGAAAATTGATTAATAAAAAAGTGACTCCATCTCTCTCGCTACAATGTGTACCGTTGTAATCCTATCTGCATGTAAATTTGACTCGGCAGCCATACTTAAACATGTCATCATGCACGATCAACGCCATGCAAACTCTACCAAAGTAAATGAGACCATGAATGGGAAATATATCAAAAGAGCTTTTAACCCTGGCAGCTTTTGGAGGGCAACAAGTGCAACTCACATGACAATTTGTCAACTGTAAAGGTATATTAGTAATGTCCTTCCTGATGTATCGGACATAAAGATCAGCCAATTGTTAAGTGGATGAGCCATAATAAGTGTTGCCCCTTGTCCCTTCTCAAATATAACTCCACTGCATGCTGATTTACCCTTCACATATAGGCTTTCCTTATAGGCTGTCATAGCCTTTGAACATAAGCCCCCCCTACTTTCCTCTATCTTGTCAGAGATCATTGTATGTCTGATTTTCATCTAAAGTAAAAAGACCCATGCCTGTCAGAATAAGCGTGTTGAGTGAATCAGATTCGCCCATTTTTCCCTTTAAAAAAGACGACTAAAAACTCAACCTAAGCTGAAGTTGATTTTCAATTTTTTTTAAAAATTAGTTATTGTGAGTGTGTAAAAAATTGTGATAGGTATTGCTAATAGGCTCCCCTTGTGAACGGTGAGTGTAACACCTCAAATCCTCGACAAAAAGAAGAAGGGTTTTTAATGTGGTCCAACAGAGTATCCTTAAACCATGGCCACATGTGCTTTAAATATGTCATGAAATGGGCCGGATTTGAAAGTATTGGAAATGGGTTGGAGTATAATATTAAACCACTTTTTTAAAATAATTTTAAATTGACAACTGATATGATCAATGCATTTATAAGCATATTTCAATGGTTGTAGGAAGCCAGATTAGATAGAGTATATAGTTCAAGGTCCATTGACAATGTTGGGTGCTTCTAGTTTAAAGCACCAAAATTGACATGGACCTGCATATGGAAGACATTTGGTGACACCCAATTCCAAAAAAAATTGATCCCTTGTTGCTTGCCCCCTCCCAATCTCCCAAAGGAAGAAAGCTAGGCCTTTGGGTACATGTTGCCTCACCTCATTGACTCAGAAGGGTTTTTTATTTTAATTCTGTTGGTCACCCTTTTTAACCTTGGCTAATGGAAGGGGCTATTATTAGTATTGCCCAGTGGGGGTGAGATGCTCTTCCTTTAGGTGGTCAAGGCTTTTTACAGTTGCCTCTTGTTAGAGTGTAGTGCACACAGTTGATTCACATCTCAAGTAGGTTCTCCACTGTCAACTCCTAATACAACTGAAACTGATCTCTTCAAAAGTGGAAACAGTAGATGGTTTGGCTTTGTGTCCCACTTAGTTAAAGCTTGAAAAAGTGCTTTAATAGGACACCCAAACCCGAACTGGTTTTCATGTCTGGTTTCCATGTCTTATTCGGGTACTCTTTTTAGGGTTGTCCATAAGTGGGCAGGTGGGTCGTATGTTTTGTTCCACTTTTTAGTTGTGCAGGTGCTTCCCTTGTGAACTGATAATTATCGGAATGAAGGGCGAGGACCTCCCAGTTACACTCTAGCACGGGCCCTACTAGAACAAATTACCAGCTGATGGAATGGAATGGCATCTCAACCAACTGGCCTAGTTCCATAGTATGAAAGAACCTGTCAACTTTTGTTTTGTAGTGTGTTTAGAGAGCCCATTACAGAGTACAACTTGTTTCTTTTCTTTGCCTTTTTGCTAAAGGCAAGTGTTTCAAAAAGTGGAACTACCTCTCCTCCCTTTGCTTCTCAAGGCAGAATGCCCTGACAGCAGCATCTTCATTGAATGGGGGTGAAACTCAGAATACCATCAATTTTGGTGATAACCTAAGTTTTATACTATTTTTCAATTTTCCTAAGCGCCTCCACTGCTGCTGCTGCATGTATTTTCACTGCTCCTACTGGTACAATTATTATAATTTCTCTTGAACCTTGTGCATTAGACTCTGAGTTTCAACATCTCATATTGAGATTTAACAAAAAAAAATTATTACTTTGCTGATACCACTGAAAGAGGGGATAGGGGGTGAAAGTAGGCCCAAAGACAGGGTGAAGACAGGGTGACTTTATGGATAACTCTAATACCCTTTGAACATGGCATTCCCAAAGTAAGCGCCCCTTGACTCCCCATCAAGACAGTGCTTATGTCAGGAATGCCCTCCTCCCTGGGTATCACCCTACATAAGATTGCAAGTATAAAAAATTGAAAAAAAAAGTTGAAATTAGAGGTTAGCATGCATTTAATCATGTTAACCCTGAGCCCAAAGCAGAATTTTTTTGTGTATCTGGAGTGCAATTATCAAATGGAATCTGTCTTTCACCAACGGCAGGGCATTTTGAAAAATGAAAAGCCCATGTTTCCCTCTTCGAAACACTTCACATCTTTTTTCTTTTTTTTTCCTCCAATGATACCCTATGGGTCTCCCTGGAAAATGCCATGCATTATGAAAGATTACACCTTTCGAGGTGACTATTTATTTCGGGAATGCCCCACTCCAACGCGATTATCGTCGTACAAGCTTTTAGTTGATGACTTGCTGTTTATGGGCATTTCTAGATCCACCCATTTAACTCCAGGACATGGGGGCATGCAACTTTTGTTTGAGGTGTATGTCCCCAATAATGTGGGTGTTTCAATTTGATGCACAATATCTTGTTATGCACACTAATAAGAAGTCATTTTGGCGTTTTGTTATGAATAAAATGGATGATGACACTCATGGCGGCGCTCATTACGTATAGGACCACACGTTGGGAATTGTATAACTTGTGTATACATGTGTGTGCAAATGTAAGCAATGAGCATACAAGAATCACCTTGTCAATTAGTCCTTAGAGCATCTCCAGCAGTGCTCAGCATGTGACCTTGCAAAATTATATTTCACATCCAAGCTTAGTTATTTACTTTTTTGCAACCCCACCCATAAAACTGAAACTGCGACAGCAAATAGTGGGGCACTACTGATATCAAACCACCTGGACCAATCATTATGGTAGGCCAATCAGAAATGCTGATCAGTAATCATATTACACTCTTTTATGCGGTGATGATAGAAGGTTTTTTGTTTCATCCCTTGTACGATTTCTAAGCATGCCATGTTCGCAATGTTTATTAATCTGTTGTTATTTGTTATTTTTCTTTAGTCTTTGCTTATATTCCTTTTTTGCTTGCTCAAAGTCCTACTCTTCTAACCCAGGTAGCACGATTACATGCTGGGAATATAACAAGCCATCTTGGGAGTGTCCAGAGTTTGAAATTATAATTTTTGTGACATACGAATAAATGTCCCCCCATTACACCACATAACAATTTGAACTTTAGATGGCCTTAGGGTTTTGTTCCATTAGCTTGTAAGTCATAGTTTGTTGCACATGAAGTTCTATGAACACATCAGATTCTCCGATGACAACAACAAAATGGGAAGTGACTCAAATCTTGTTTGCACATGAGAGTTTATGATGATAGCAAGGTAATGTAATGGGAAATATGTTTGAAATCTTGCATGGTGTAAGACTACATTTACAATCACTTTCCATTGTAGAGTAATCGAAACACTTAAGATCAAGTATAAAGAAGCAACAATATTGGAAAATAACTTTAAAAGGAGCATACATATATGCTCTCATAAATAATGAGATTACAAGTGTTGTTCTTTGTTGATTCACAAGTTGACTCACAACTCTAAATTGTACCCAGTCTTGACTTGCAAATTTTTGAATAATTTCAACTTGAAAAACATGATTTCAACCAATGCCAAAGATTTTTCAAAGAAAAAATGGCTCAAATTCATCAGATTTCAATGATTTTTTTTTTCAAATTGCCAGATTTTGATGATAAGTTTCAATAACTTGTCAAGAATATAGAAGGATTTTTCTTTTTTCTACTTTCATATCTAATATGTGTGGTTAAATTAACTTCTCAGTGATCACCACTTTGACTTTATTACAAAATCCTTTAAAAAACAACCCCCTAGCAACAACAATTGAAGGCAAAGATGGAATGAAAAGTTGTTGTTTGTGATCCCAATGGCCTATTTGTTTGGTCAGTTACAATTGGTTAATAGAAATCAAATTCTATACTTGGAATATAGTGTGCTTCACTATATTTTTTTTTGCCCCCTAACAGAATTTCAGCATTTAAAAATTAATAATAATATTTTTAAAATAAATAAATAAAATTATTTTATTTATTTATTTTTTTAAAAACACTGGTGTGCTCTTATATAGTGCACAAAATTAAGTGCAAAATTGCCTATCAAAGCATGACAGCCTCTTAATAGTACCCAATTTTTTCTTAAATAGGAAGGTAAGTTAGAGTAGCCCTCTTGCCAGTAATATAATGGCTTTAAAACCAATTTTGATGAAATTCAGGCTTTAAATAATGTGAAATTCAATTTGGAACTATAAATATACATAGGATATTGCTGTCCCAACTTTCAAGGGTAAATTTAAAAAAATTATAATTGACCTTGATTAGCCAACCACGACCATTCATTCACATTAATGGGTTTTTTTAAGTGGAAAATTGTTGCACTGGGAGATGAAGCAATGAAAAAAAAAAGAAAAAACGATATTTTTGAGATTTTTTTCCACCAATTTTGAAAAGAATGAAAAAATGGGTTATATATGTATTAAGGATGTTTTGAAAAAAAATCCATAGTTTCAATCAGTGATGTTGTTTTCCAATTTTCTGATGTTGTGTCATTGATTAGCATCCCATTAGCAATTTAGCATTAAATGGCAACATGTTTTTTTAAAAAAACTGGTTAAAAAAATTCTACCAAACTAAGATCAGATTCCAAATGTGGCCCAAAAAATAAAAAATCAATTTTTTTTTCAAGATTTAGCAAAACTTCCAGGAAAAAAAAAGGGAATATTGTGATGCAATATTCTCTATTTATTTTAATTTTTCCACAATTTGGCAAAATTTTGGAACCCAAAATAAAAACATTGGAACTTTGGATAGTTGTGGCTAATTAATCATAGATCCTCTTGGGGATGATAGCCAATGAAGCCATTTATGTAGTAATCACCTCATGAGAACATTGGCCAATATTTCATCTTGATGGAGAGGATTGTGCAAAATGACTTCAACTTGCACAAGACTATTTTAGATGTGATAAAACACTTTGTAAAGGCCCATTTGTAAGTAAAAGGCCCACCACTTGTGTGGCATTTTGGTGGATTTGCTCTTCTTATGCACACCAACAAGGGAAATGAAGAAGTGATGATGCAAATATGGATGTCAATATGACATCACAACTTGATAACACGTGAACAAATCCTCCAACAATGTGCCAACTTCCCAAGTCCTCTCCTCTCCTCTCTCTCTTGCACCAATCACATGAATGAGTGTGTTTTGGATATATGTGTGGGGAATGGCTTTCTTGCACTTCATTGAATATACATGAACTTGGTCTAATAGCCTTTTGAAAGCATCAAAAGTTGAATGAACTTGGACCCAAAATGGTGGAGTTTTTGGAGTGCCCATGATATCATACCCTAACCCCTACATCAGCACAACATTAGGTAGTAGAGTTGTTGTATGGGTATTTGGGTAATTGGTTCATGATACCCAAAATACCAATTTTGCCAATTTGAATACCCAGCTGAGGAATCCGGGTATTCAAATTGGCAAAATATTAATTGCGGTACCAATATGAATACCAATTTTGCCAATTTGGGTGCTTAGGAATCCCACATCAAATGTGCCCCTTTCAAACCCTTCCCTAAACCCCTTTCTACTCCCACATCGTGTATAGAAATGACACTTGCAAGACATGCCTTAAATGTGCGATTGTCTCACAATATTTCGTCATGTAGAAAACCCTAGGGGACATTAGGGTTAGGGTTGGAGATAAGCAATTTGACTTCTTAAAATGGGAACAAACGGACACTTGTCAAGCCCAGCTTTGAAACCCAATCGTCAAGAATTTGGATACTTGAACAAGGCTACTTGAATAAGTCTTAATGTATTGAACCTAAGGATTCCACATGACGATATAATAAACGGACCCTATTCACATGAAGCCATCAAAGAGACCGAAATCTAGACTTTCCCTTCGAAACAAACCTTTTTGTCAAGAGCCCATTTACATTGAAGGGTTCATTAGATTATTGCCCTTTTTATTGAACAATTCATTGGATTGTTGGCCTTTGGATTTTGAAGGACCATCTTTAGGGAGGAGAAAGGGGCTCATTGGGGGGAGGTTCATGGGTTGATTATTTTAGTTTTTTTGAACTTATTTCTAAATGGGTACCTAGTGGCTATAATGTACCCGTTAGATCCGTCTCCAACCAATGACTTGCAAGGTATGAAGATATCACACATGAGCTACCTTGTACGTCATTGGTATGAAAGACACTTCTAAGTTCCGATCCATTACATGCAGGACACTAAAAAAAACCCCCTTACAAACTTTGTGCACTATCCTTAGATGAATTATTATGAAATCTATTATTGGCTTTTGTAGCTGGGTTTATGGCAATTGCCAATTGAAATAAGGGACTTCTGACCTCACTTTCTGACCTCGTGTTGTTGATTGTTGATTTTTTTTAAATTTTGGTCTCTATTGTTAGTGTTTCGGTAACTGAATTTTGAACAAGTAATTAATTAAAATGTGACCTCCCTCTTTTGAGTCTCCATTTTGGGTTCTTCCTTGTGTTAAGACTAGTATGGCCTGTGCCATTGGCCCAAGTGTGACCACGTCCTCAACTGATTTTTCCTTCCAATGAAACCAGGTTTTTTGGAATTTATTTGATAATTTTCAGCAGCAGAAATCACTTTAAAAAATCAATATCTCCCACATCTTGAATCCGAGACTTACTCAATAGATTCCATCAAATCCTCTTCATCAAGATCTTTCCAACAACACCAAAGGCACATTCCAATTCCTCTGAAATTTTCAGCTACAATTGAATTTCCAGTGAAGAAGTCATTCAATATTCAAGAACTTTTGCACTGCAAGTCCAAACATCACGGAACCAAACCCATGCACCCCTCCTCATCAAGAGATTTCAAAAGATACCAAGAACACAATCTGAAGCATCTGGATTCAGTGAATCTCATAACCACAAAACAAAACAAAACAAATTACCTTCCTTCATAGATAGATAGTTCAAAATGAGCAAAACACAAGGAAAATAAGGGGTTTGAAAGTAGTGTTTGGTTTGGAACAACAAATGTTTGGTTTGGTTTGGTTTGGAGTTAATTTTTTAAAAACATAGCTTGGTTATCTTTAAGGTCGAAAGAGGGATTTAAAGCTCAAATTAGCACACTCATAGCATTTTAGATCACTCAAAATGAAGAAGACATGAAAAAGATATGGGATGAGAGGTCTAATACATTTCTTTCAAACATTTTGCTTTTTTCCAATGTGTAGCCAATCGTGTAAAAGGGCATCAGGGTGGACCAAATTTGGTCCTTGATATTTAGGGGTTTAAAATATGTATTTCACATCTTGTTTATAGCCAAATTTGGCTAAATCTTCCTATTAATGATCATCATTTTTTTCTATATTTTTCTAGGATGAACGCCACTTTGGCTACGAACAAAAATTCAGAAAAACAACATTGGGGACCAAGGGATGGAATTTTCTCCCCCCCCCCCAAATCCCCAATAATAATTTTAAAAAGATAATATTAATAATTTCAATCTTCCCATGGTGGGGTCTAGCATCAAAGATTTGATGTTAGGTTGATATCCCATTGGTCAAGAAACCCTTGGAAGTTGTTGAACAAAAAAGTCCTACAAGAACAATTGGCTAATTATGGATGGAATTGTAGGGAATTTTGGGCAAATATTCTCTAGTCCATTCTTTTTTTTTAAAGAATTTTTGTATTTATGTGACACTTGGTGTGTTCATTAAAAAAAAGTGCTTGGTCCCAAGATTTAATATACTTGGGTTAGATACCCATTTTCAAACCCTATGATTCAAGAACTTTTTTTTCCTTTTTCAAAATTCTATTAGGAATAGACACAAAGGTTGGAATCCTTTTCTTTTGCCACTTGTCAAAAATGAATGAAAATTAGGAATTACTATAAGTTTTGTTATGGGTGGTTATTAATACTCTAAATTCAAAGGAAGATGAATATTCATTTAAGGCCTACATCATAAGGAAGAAGAATGGACAATACACTTACTTAATTTTTGACTTCGATAGGTCAATTTGTAAGTAAAGTAATCCTTGTGTTCATGGTAACTTTTGCTTTCCTTTCCTTTTTAGGACTCAAGACTAGGTCATTCATGGGCAAGGTATGTAGTTGGAAATCTTTATTTGGCAATTAAAAATATTTCATTCAAGGAAAAAAAAATTGTTTTTCAAATTTGTGATGTAGCCACACTTGCAATCATCCATTAGAGGAATTAGCCAAATTTGGCTACAAATCAAAAAGGAAAGTAAGGAAAATTAAGAATCCTTCTCAATTTTGGTAACATACTAGAACTGAACCAAATTGATTGAATGTGTAATTGTAAACTAAAATTTCACATTTCTAAGAAGGAAAGATTAAAAAAAATGTCATACAAAGTCTCTCCACTTATCTAAATCAAACTCACAAACACAATGTTTTTTTCCACATGAAAAGTTTGGGGACACTCCAAACCCGTAAATAGCTTCATTTTCAATATTCATATCAATTCCTAACTTAGGGTCAGTTTTTTCATTACATTATTCTTTTAATATGGAAGCAATTTTTTTGTGAAAAATATGACATTGATTTTTGAGGTGTTGAAAATCATCATAATCATGCCAAGCTTATTAGGATATGAATTATTTCAATATTCATATGACATTATTGTAATAAACTATCGTAACTCATGAAAAGTATTTATTAGCTGATTTGATTTGTTGAAAATTAATTATAATCATGTTTTTTTTGTGAATGTGGAAGCCGACATTATGCTATGATCAACCTTTTTTTTGGCTAAAATATCCAAAAGGTGACATTGCCAATGATTGTGTGACATGTCTATTCAAAAATTAGGCCCTAAAAATGATGCCATCGCCTAATCCTTTCAACATCATGTGGCACCATTACCATAGACTCAAAACTCTAATGCATAGGTTTTGAAACTCCCATTAAACCTCAAACCTTCCTTCTCATTAACAACAATGCCATCAATAGAAAGTTCTTTGTTGTCTAGCCTTCCAATGTGCACCTCAATTCATCAACACAAGAGGCAATGTAAGTTCATTTGCTTTCACAAGCCCTATGATGTTGAAAATTGAGTTATTTGATTTGCACGGTCTAGGTATTAGAGGCAAGAGCAATGGCTTATAGATTGTAAAATCTAGATTCATAAATCTTTGATTTTGGCCATTATATGGATTTTGAGAACTTATGACCTTGATTAATAGGGAGTCAATGGAGTTGAAAACAAATTTATGGTTGATGAACATGGATTCAAGATTTGAAAAACCTCCATAATTTGAGGTGCTAGTGGCATTAATGTCTAATTCAACCATGTCTCCTAGGAAGTTTCAAGTTTCAAGGTGGTGGTGCACATCACAACAATTTATCAAAAAATGAGCTAGGGATATAAGGTAGACCACAAAGTCACATTAGTCTTTCAATGCAAGAACTTCTCCTCTTGAAATAGTTATAAAAAACTTTGCTCCTTTCATTTCATTTGTAGAAGTTCTTTGTCTCTCTATCTATGTCTTTTTAAGGATTTATGTTGCTATTGTTGAGTCTTTTGATATCAAGGTACAAATCAAGTCAATAGGCATTAGCAACTTCTTGACTATGGTATGTTAGAATTTTTAGGGTTTAGTTGCCACCTTGAAAGTTATAACATGTTGATCGTGGAACTATTACAAGCTAGGAGGACAATGATTAAAGAGAACGAAGAAGAAGTTTGAAAATTGTACCTAGTGTAAATTGTAAGTACTTTTTTACTTGTTCACCATTTCATTCCACATTTTGTGCATTATGCTTACAGTAAATATAATATGTTTTTTGGTGTTCTACAACATTCAACAATTATTACTTCACCTACGAAAAATTGAACAATGCACACTGTCTTTCTAGCCCAAAAACTATTAGAAAGTTTATTCCTAAATCCTTTCATTTCATTTGTTGAAGATTTCTATTTTTCTATTTCTTTGATGATTTTTATTGTTATTACTAAGTTTGTTAACATTAATGTACTATTTAAGTCAGCAAGCACTAGCAACTTGTTGATTGTGGTTTGTTAAGGTTTAGGTGCCAATTTAAAAGTTGCAATCTATTAACCATGGTTTATTAAGGCTTACTAAGGTTAAGGCCAATGCCATTAATCTTTTATCATTTAGGACATATGCTTTCAAAACTTGATGATATAATCTTGTTTTGTTGAAATGTATAGCCACCATGGTCCACTTGTAAAGTCCCCAAAAATTCATGTTTTTACCAATCTATCATTTGCTTTCACTACCTTGGGATGTGGCTAGTCCATCTTCATGGCCACAATGAACTAACACCCATTAATGCACCCATTGGATGTCCATTATTATTCAATTGTGGATGAACCTCAACTGAGTTAATATTTGGTGTCACCAATTTTGTAGGAAATAGGTTTCATATATAGGCAAATAGGTAGGAAAAAAGGCCAACTTTTAGGTACGTAAATGGTTCACATATAACTAAGGGTTGTTATTATTACCTACCTACTAACAACCTTGTTGTGGGTTGTTAGTAAGTAGGTAGAAAAAAAAAAAATAACTGAGCTAACTAGAATGGTTAACTAGGGAACTAGAACCCAACACAAAAGTGTTTTATGACCATTTACCATTCATCCTTCATGATGCATTGGTGGGTATTGGTTCATTGTGGCCCATCTTTATCATTATGACATTGTGCTTTTGATTCTCCTAATGAAAGATCATATTGGCAATGTTAAACGAAATCTATGAATATTTATCTAAGCAAAATGCTAAAAAGAAGAAGACATTATATGACAAGGCAAAGAAGTTTTTAAATGTTTAGATAACATGCCTTCCATGGGCTAAATCCATGATTGATGAAAAGGGTGAAATGCACCAATTCAAATCTAAAATTTACAGAATAACTTCCTGAAACATGTCAGATGTTGGAAATGTTTAGTGTCCCAACCAGGTGTTAATGTTGGTTCATACTATTTCGACAAAAATTTAGTACATATGAAAAACGAATGTCTATAAATTGCTAATTCATGCCTTTCCATCTTGGATCAACTCCAAATTGATGTCCAATTTGACCAATAATAAAAATATGTACAATTTGTTACAATTTATCACATTTTCGCCCATGGGCGTCCTATGACCAATTATGAAGGTTTCCAAGCCTTGTTCCAAATGTTGAAAGTAAAAAATGTGTACAAAAAACATTGGATTTTATCAACTAGGTTTTTTCCCATGAAATAATAATTTATTTTTGACCTTTTGTTGATCAAATTGTAAATTTGTAAAGTCATGGTAAAACTCTAAAATCATGGTAAACATTTGGAATCTAGATTTTTAAAAAAGGTTTTAATTTTATTTTAAATTAAAAATTATAGGCTTGTTTTTTAATTGGTTTTTGGGTCCAAGTAAGGCTTGAACTATAATGGGCAATAGCCTTTTGGGGGTCAAGGTTCAAACCCCCTTCAAGCTATTACAATTTAAATCTTCTTCATCCAAATATAAATCTTATAATTATTATTAAATGGTAATTTGTCAATTCAATCTTTCCATCCATATGCAAGTGTAAAGTTTTTTTTTTGTTAATAAACTTGTAACTTGTGTCTTTTATCCTATAATTGATCATTATGTCACAAATTTACAATGTCATGAAATTTCAATAAAATTTGTGTGAAAATCATAAACCAATATGTACATGCAAAATCTATGGGCTTCAAATGACGTGTCTTTTCCATTTGTGATGTTTTGATATGAAATACATAAGGTTTACATTTTAACTAAATCTATGTAATTGTCATGATGTAATTTTGGATAAAATTATGCAATTTTTGTACAAACTTATGAAAATCAAATTTTGCACAAAATTTGTATGAATTTATGAAGCCTAATAAGTTTGTGACATAGTTAGGTTTACTAAAGTTTAAGGTTGCACATTTGCTTGTTTTAACTTATAATTGGTGTTCCATCACAAACTTATTAAGCTTCAAAGGTTCATACAGATTTTGTGTGAAATCTAGTTTTCAAAGGTTTGTACAAAAATCACACAAATTATGTGTTATTGCTAGTATGAATGATATTTATATGTATTCAATATCTTAAATTTCAAACGGACAAAACATTGTTTTTGAATGACATACATGAATGTTTATGTTTAATACACAAAATCGCATGATTTTATCCAAAATTACATCATGATAATTGTATGCATTTAGTTAAAATATAAATCGTATAAATTTCAAATCAAGGCATCACAAGTAAAAAATACACATAAATTTTTATTTATTTTTTCATGTCATTTTTACACTTTGAAGACTATAGGTTTTGCATGGACACATTAAAATTATCCATAAAGGGCTACAATGACGAAGCATCAAATTTAATTTAACAACAAATTTGGTGGTAAATTAAGTTTGCCTTATCCTTTCTTTTCATGAATGCTTTCAACCAATCATTGCTGCTAAGTGTACTACTATAGCTACAAATGTTCTTGAACCTCATGCATTTAATTTTTAATCTTAGTATTTCATACCTTTGTATAATAAATTTTCATGATTTTGCAGACAATAGTTAGGAAAGGATGAAGCATCAAATGAAAGGTGCAACTAAGCCCCAAAGGGGCATGACTTTACAAATAACTCAATTGTTTTATGATTTTCGCACAGATTATTTTGAAATTTCATGATATTATAAGTTTATGATAAATAAGTAACCAAATTTACTCTCTTTGCAATAATCTTGTAGCCAAATGCATTCCCTTGTCAACCCAAATGTTGTCAATGTTTTAGTGTCACTTATTATGATTATATCTGATCTACAAACATTTGCAAATTCAATTGGCCAACATAACCACTCTTAAGAATACAAATTTTGTTGAAAGCATGTCCAAGTCAAAAGAGAAAACTAGCCAACTAAGGGAAGTTAACTTTGAGTTGAGTACTCACATTTGCAACTAGCTGGACTTGAAAAAAGAATGACTAGCTATGATATGTTGAAGACATTTGTACTCATCACCCTTCACCGCGTCGCCATTGAAAAGATCTATCCTACATTGTGTCAAGAGATTGGATTTCTAAAATTTTAGTCAAAAGTGTTTTGAGCCCAAGTTGGAAGAGTGACAACAATATTATGTCATTTGCATACAAGAGCTTAGAAGTCAATAACTATGACATCATAGATGCTTGGAGGAAGAATCCTTATCAACAAAAGAAGGGAATGTTTTGATTTTGGCAAAAAAGGACTCCAACTCATATACGTAAATTACTAAGTAATGAACACATAAGTAAAGGGCAAATGATGAGATTAATTTTTGCCCTGCCCAAAAGTCAAGATGGCAGATTAAATATCTAAGAGGGCTCCAATGGGTTTTGTCAAGTGACCATAATTTCTTCGAGGGCAAGATGACATGACAAGTTTGCTTGATGTTAGGCTTTTTCCTTTTCCCCATCTCTTGCTTTGTTGGAAGCATTATGTGTGCCATTTTTTGCACTACGGAATGGGCCCAGTCATACCCATTCCACCGAGGAACATGTCAACCCTAGCAGAGTCAGATGCTATTCCACGGGTGCTAATAGGTTTTACGAATGCCTGTTCCAATGCGTAACCAGTGGTGAGTCCTCACCATTTGATTGACATCACAAGTACTTCACCTTAAAAGAGTCCGTGTGATTGACTCATACTTGGGGGCGACACCAAAACCTGTTTTGCACTAGAGAACAGGCTTGCACAACATATTTTGGTTGAAGTAATACTATTTATATGTGGCTTTGTGCTCGTATTTGTTGTTTGTGATATTAAAGTTACAAGTGAATGCAATTGTTTCTAAAAGGCAATGCATAGTATAGAATAACTACTCTTGATTGGTTCACAAAAATGATTGATTTGTGGTTGACTTCAAATGGTCTCTCATCTTATATTGTCCCATTTTTTCATGCTTATGAGCGAGCTTTGAGGATCAAGAAACAATTGTACACCATGTAAGACATGACAAACATTGCTAGCTTTGCATTACCCCCTATTTGGGTCTCTACCAATTTTCAAACATAATAACTTGTGTTAATTATTTCCCCATCCTCACCTATAAACATGTTTATAGCTTTGACAACATAAATTGAGCAACCACTTAAATTCTGACCACCATAGAGCAGCTCTGCCAGCGCTCGGAACCTGCAAAAATGATTTCTGCCATTCTCAACCCCACTCATAAAACTAAAACTTGGACTAGAAACAGGTGGAAGACTACTAATAGCAATCCACTTGGACCAATCAAACTATCTAGCCAATCATCACAGCAGGTGTTATGCTCTACTGTGCCTTGACCAGCCTCTGGAAAAATGCTGGGCCAAAACCATTTTGCTGAGCCAAACCAGTATGTTTTGACTTTTCTTGGTCCAATTTTCTTGTGCTGGGCCACATACTCAGAACCAGTGGAGCCGCTCTGACCAGGCACAATGGGCTTCACCCCCCATGTTCCATAACACATAACAATCCCTGCTAGGCTACCCCGAGCCTTGGGACATGCACCTCAAAACCTAAAAGGGTCTAAAGATAGACCTTTCCCCTACTCTAACCCAGACCAATCCAGCACCAAAATCAAGGCTAAACTGAAGAATACAAATTCAATCACAAGAATTAAGGGTTTTTTGGTGAGTTTTGGGCAGGGTTTTTTTTTTTTTTTTTTTTTTTTTTTTTCAATTTTGTGATGTACTTACTTAGCCACATTGAGGCTTATCCTCAAGTGAAATTGGCAAAATTTGGCTACAGTCCAGAGAGGAAAGTAAAAAACAAATTAAAGAATCATGCTATATTTTGGCCACATCATGGAACCTATTGTCTAAATATGATGATTTAAAAATTTTAAAAAATCCTTGAAATCTGGCCAGTTTGGCACTTTATTTCTCAAAAATTCTATCTATGAGTGACATCGAATTTTGCTTTTGTTGCCAAGCGACGAATATCCTCTCAAAAAGAAAAGCTGCCTAAGAGAAATTTTTAGGTTTACTTTTTTTCCGGGTGGGTTTTGTGCATTGTTGGGTGGATATTTGATTTTGGTAATAACCATCGGTTTCATTTCCTTTTAATTTTCAAAAACAGAGAACCGTTCTCCCTCTCTCTCCATTTCCCTGAGCGCCTCCACTGCTGCTACATACATTTTCACTGCTCCTACCTGTAGAGCTATTATAATTACTCTCCAACCTTGTTAACATATCAAATTTAATTTTTAAAATGATACCTTTAAAAAATACCAGATTTAATAAAATTTCATTACTTTGCAGGCTTCACTCATTAAATGCTGAGTTTCAGCATTTCACACCCAGATCTAATAAAATTTCCTTACTTTGCAGACCTCACTCAAAAGAGTGGTTTGGGGATGTAAGGAGGCCCAAAGACAGGGTGAAGACATGGTGACTTTAAGGAAAATTCTATTATTAGGACTGAGTATTTGGTTGATATGTTAAATGATTGTCACCAAAAAAGAAGGGGACATGACTTTTCGTGTGTGGAAATCCCTGACATTGGGTATACAAATTCGATAGGATTTGCTGAAATCTTTCGGAACAGAAAGAAGATTATTACAAGTGTTATTTCTATATCTAAATCTTTACAAACATCAAACTTTGTTATTTTAGTTTTATGGACCTTAAGGGATCAGATCGCTCTTGATTTCCTCTCAAGGAGCCAATTGGTTGCCTATTGAATGTGGTAGCTCATACTTCAACAACAGAAATCCTGCAAGTGCAATCCCAACATCATTACAAGATTCCTCTCAAACATTGGACAAAGACTCAGAACAGAATAGATGAGTGTTATCTTGTGCATTTCTAAGTGTCTTATTGTTCCAAAATCTTTGGATCTCTCACTATCCAAGAGGTACTTTCTTCTCAAAATGATCACATTTGCACACTCACATTAAGACGCTCAAACTGTCAAAGATGATGTTGTCACAACAACCATTCCTGAAATCTTAGACTCATTCATCATTTCCCTTGTTTTGATCTCGAAAATGCAAATGCTAGACCTCATAATCTCTTCTTGACACTCTTAGCATAGCACAAGATCAAGTGTCAAGTTCATGAGAGGAAGAAGTCCATATCAACTTCTACCCCCAACTGATTATTTAGAAATACCAAAGCAACCCCACACCTCCCAATTATCGGAAAAACTAGGAACTTAACTTCTTTCTTCATCAAAAGTCTACCTTTCTTCTCCTTCGCCAACCTCATATATCTTTCTCATGTCTGCCTTCCTTCATTCCTTTGAAATCTTTGCACCAATCCTCTCGTAGAATTGTGCTTCACATTGCTCATAATGAATATTCCTTGAGCAGTTAGGATCACGCTCCATCACTGAAACAAGCTCACCAAAATCATTACACAATTACCTGCAAAACAACAAACCAAACCAAAAACAGAAAAATAAGAAAATGAACTTTGACTTGCTTAAAACACCACGCCTCCGGTAGGTCTGCCACAAAGCTGAATTTAGGGTTTTCTGCTTTCATCCATAGAAAACGTTTAACATTATTTTTAGGTCACATGGTATAAAAAAATTCAAATTTTAGTTTGATATAAAAATTTATATGTAAACAATATGTAGCATAGAGAAATGTGTAATGTCGACATGGAATCAAGAGTGTTTGACTCAAAATTGAGCCTTGAACCCGAAGTTCTTGAATTTAAATTAAATGTGTCAAAATTAAAATAGTAGGAAGGGAAGAACTGAGCTCAAACTTGCACCCCAAGAACATCCAAAATTTTTTTAAAGAATGAAAACTCTAAATTTGACAACTACAGGGGGATAACGGTTGGGCCTATCCTAACAAAGTTGTTCGCTATGATCCTTGACAAAAGGCTGAACAAATGGGTTGAACAACATGGGTTGTGTGCCAAGGATCAAGCTAGGTTTCGCAAAGATTACCGCATTACTGACCAACTCTTCATATTGCAAACTTTGATAGAACAAAGCAAGGCAAAAAAGAAGTCACTCTATTGCTGCTTTGTGGACTTAAAGAAGGCGTTCAATACTGTGCCGCGTGAAATGTTGTGGCAGGTGTTGGCTAGCCTCGGGGTGAAAGAACATTTCTTGCGACGCTTACAAATGATGTATGCCAAGGATACCATACGCATCAACCACCCAAGCGAAGGTGTCACCTCTAGCTTAAGGTGCCAACAAGGTGTGAAACAAGGTTGTCCTCTCAGCCCCCTATTATTTGGGCTATATTTAGATGCCCTAGAGGGGCGTTTAGATGGCAGAGAATGCGATGCACTGACCTTAGCAGATGTGCACGTATGGTTGTTGCTTTTTGCAGATGACCTTACTCTAACATCGAAGTCAGAGGTGGGACTACAACAACAGTTAGACGCACTCTAGCAATTCTGTGTTAAATGTGGACTTATAGTGAACATGAAAAAAACAAAAGTCATGGTGTTCAATTCTATTGACCCATGCCAAAAGTTTGTGTTTGAAGGTGACATTATTGAATGTGTGTAGACCTTCAATTACTTGGGGATCTTATTCAAAACCACCCCGAACCTAGATAGTGTAGTGGAACATCTAATAGTTGCCAGTAGGTGCTCGTTATTCACATTAAATTGTTGCTGTGCAGAACTACATATTATGGACGTTAAATTACATTGTGACCTTTTCAACACGTTGGTGCAATCCACAACAAGTTATGCCTGTGAAATTTGGGTGGACTCCAAGAAAATAAAGGTTATTGAAGTAGTGTATCGAGGGTTCTTCAAGTCCCTACTCGGGGTGTGAAAAACAACCAGCACGTCCATCATGCTAGCAAAATTTGACAAGTTCCCCTTTGAACATTTTGCATGGGGACAAGCATTGTTGTATTATAATCGTGTGAGCATGGTCACTAGAGATCGTATCTTAAGAAAGGCATGGGAAGCCCAGCTCGCTATGTTTATTGCGGGAAAGAAATGTTGGGCTGGATCTGTGAAAAAATGGTTATTCCAAAATCAGCCCCAAGAGGTGGCAGGTTTTTTGCCTCCGACTCAATCACCGTTGGAAACAACATTTCAGCTTGCAGCGACCCGTGCCCTCTAAGCGGGGACTACTGAACTACCCTTGGGAATAGTTCTTGGGTCAACGCACATACATCCGACCTGTCTAGCAAGGCTAGTGCAATCAGTTAGTGGTAGATCTACGACGAGAGGCTCGATCAACCAGGAAGTTGGGACCCCACCCCCTCTAGGTTTTCCCCACATAGTGTTGAATGTAAAAAGGGTGAAAGATAATATGCGACTGGCTTTCATTGAAAAGCTCTTTACCAACTGCAAAATTGGGAGCATCGTGCAAATAAGATACTTATGCTTCAAGGGTATGTCCTACGAAAGTGAAAGATACTTGTGTGACATCAACTGTGTCCAGCTGCGAAAAGCTCTAACCCGGTTTCAATGTGACAACATGCAGCTTGAGGCAATGCTAGGTGCGTGGAAGGGCGTGCCATACACAAAGAGGCTTTGTCCAAGCTGCGACTTGGGGAAGGTAGAGAATGAAGAACACTTGCTCCTTATCTGTCCAAATACATAGAAAGTTAGGGAACGTTTTTGTTCGACCCTACCCCTCACCCACATGAACACTCTTGCTCAACTCATGCAGACTACAAACACAGTTGCCCTAGCCAAAATTGTGGCATGCTGCCAGTACCAAAGGACAATCTATCCTCCATGATCTACTTTTCATCTAATGGACTCTCTAGTCCCGAACGGACGTAAAATTGTAAACAGAAAGAATGAAAACCAGAACCAGAGGTTCTCTTTTTTTTCTTTTTTTTAAAACTGAGCTCAAACTCGCACCCCAAGAACTTTTTTTTTTAAAGAATGAAAACCGGAACGGGAGGTCCTTTTTTTAAAAGGAACCGCCCAACACTGGTTACGGGACAGCATCTGGTATCCGCCCAACACCGGTTTTGGGGGCAGGCGACAGAAAAAGCCTCACAAAAGAGTGAGAGGAAGTGTTGTGGGAGGACACAGAGCACGTCGCAGAATGCGAGAAATGGACACAGCTTTCCTGCACAGAGCTCATGGAGATTGAGCTGAGTAGTAGTACTAGGCAAGCAAGCGGAGCTCTAATTTGCAGCATCCTCCTCCTCCGGTGACAACAAACTTCTCTGCAACTCGCATGCAAGAAGGTAAATTCTTGCAAATTCCGTTTTTCTTTTGTTTTGCATCTTTCTTGTTTGGAACTTGAATATGAACACTAAGTTTTTTGTGTTATCGTATTTTGAGTCCTGTTTCTTAGAATTTTGTGACATCTGAGTAGAGATATGATATTTGTCGGTTTCTTGTTCTTTTTTTCTTTTTTTGGTTTCAAGATCTTCTTCTTCTTCTTCATTTCGCAATTGACTACTAAAGCATTGTCGTGGATTGTGCATTTGGTACCGGTGTCAATTGTAAGAAATTCTGTTTTGTCGTGTGTTCTTCTCTTTCTGGAGATTTCATGAACACTATTCTTTTGTGTGTGATCTTTGTATCTGCATCCACGAGTCCTGTTTTAGTAGAAATTTGTGACGCTTGCGTAGTAGAGAGATGATTGTTGTCGGTTTCTTGTTCTTGTTTCTAATTTCTCCAGCTTCTTCTTCGCAATTGACTACTAGAGCATTGTCATGGATTGTGCATTTGCTACCGAAGAGAATTGTAAGAAATTCTGATTTGTTTTGTGTTCTTTTCTTGTTTGGAACTTTCATGAATACTTTTGTTTCTGTGTGATCTTCGTATTTGCAACCACAAGTCCTGTTTCGTAGAATTTTGTGACGTTTTTGTAGAGACATGATAGTTGTCTGTTTTGTTTTCCTCTTTTTTTCGCGATCCACACTAGAGCATTGTCGTGGATTGTGCATTTGCTACCGTTGTGAATTGCAAGAGGGGATTTGCGTGAGTTACCTAGATGGTGAGAGAGAGTTTCCTTTCCTTTCAGATAGAATTTTCAAGATCCGGAGTTCACGTTAGACAGTCTTGAAATATGTAGATCTGCAAGTTGGAATTGAAGAAAGAGGATCGTGGAATGTGAGGATATAACGTGTGGGAGGGGAGTGTCTGTGAATGGTTCGTGTGATCGATTCTTTTTGTGAGAAACAAAGAAATTGGAGAAGTGTGCTTTGAAGGATCCATAGCGATAATGGCGCTCTATGTGACTCCGGAAGGTATAACTATTGTTGTGGTGGGAATCAGCGACAGGGAACGACGAGATGGAAAGCGGAACGAAGAAGAAGTGAGAAGAGAAGAGCGTGTCGATCAAGATCGCAGCAGGTGTCTCTCTGGAGAGAGGGAGACAGAAGAAAAGAGAACGTGACAGAGAGATCATGCAAGGCAGTAACAACAAGAACAGAGGCGAGTTTTCATCTTTGGCTACACAGCTGCAGCAGGCATGGCTGCAATCGCAGATACCCAAAGCAGCAGTACAGAAGCGCGGCGGCAGGTTATCAAGTATGATAATACCAGCAACAGCTCCTCAGAGAAGACTCGGAGGTCCGTCTTCTTCTTCTTCGTTTTTTTGCCCTGCACAGCCTGTAGTAGACCAAGGATGCCTGTCATCGATTGTCCCGGGTTTCGCAACAAGCCACAGTCACCAGCAAAAAACGACTACTGTTGTTGTAGCTGAAGGTGTTCAGAAGTTGCCGCCTTCTTCTTCTGCGGCAGCATTCTTGGAAAGATGTGATTCTTCTTCGGGGTTTCCCGAAAGGCCTTTGCTGCCGATGCTTTCTTCCTACTCCACCAAGACTTCCAACTTCCCCGCTCGGCGTGCTGCAGTCAACGACAACTCCTTGGAAATCTGCGACTACGACAACAGCTGGATTGACGAGTTCCTGAGTGTTCCTGAAAAAGCACAAGATCGCACTTTTGCCGATGATAATGGGCTGCTCCTCATGCGCGATTATACACATGGACTGGGGACTGCAGTATCCAGGGGAGGAGGATTCACGTCGGTGAACACCCATTTGTCGGGGAATGGAATGGATTCCGACTCCTCTGAGTACATGTACGAGGTACTGAACGCCACCCAGTACCTTGAACGTGAAGCTCAGGCCCCTGCACGGATTGGTGGTTATGGTCAGTCTCTTCCACAGCTGGAACACGGAGCAGGGATGATTCCAAGTGGTGCGAAACGTTGGTTTCAGGCTGTTGATGGTGGTGGTTTTGGTGATCTCCCTCGTGTTGATTTGGCTGATCTGCTTCTCAGGTAAGGGCACTACTGCCATTTTCTTGAACCTTTTGTTATAACCAAGTGATGTATTACTGCTGTTTTCTTGAACCATATACTGTATCCAAGTGATGCAGTTTGAAATCACACAATTTAGGTCTGAATTAACTGACAGAATGGACCTGTAGTTAAATGTCCCAAGGATATTCTTCCGATCCTGCAACCCATCTCTCCCCTGCTTAAACATCTCTCAGAGAATCTGCCTATGTTCTTCTTAAAAGCAGCTCAAACGAGGTCTAAATCCATGGACATAAATGATGTGGAAGCAGAGTTCTAGAAAGGGTCGAGCTTTTGTCAAGCATAAGCCAACATAGCTTTTCAAGAACCTCTGCACAGCTTGGGCAAAACCCATCAAGTTCTTCAATGGGGGGACATTATCCATGGACATAAATGATGTGGAAGCACAGTTCCATAGAATGGGTTGAGCTTCTGTCAAGCATTATAGCCACCATAGCTGTTCAAGAACCTCTGAGCAGCTCAGGCAGAATAGGTAGGTATCCATGAAGTTTTTCAATGGGGTGACATTTTTCAACACTTCTCAGGTGTGCAAAGGTTGTGGAGCAGAAGGATGTGAGGAAGGCGAATGATCTCATTGGAGAGCTTCGTCAGCATTCGTCAGCCTACGGAAATGGTGTGCAGCGAATGGCATACTACTTTGTGGAAGCTCTGGTGAACTTTCAATTCCTGTTATGTAGTACAAAACTGTTCTGCATTGGTTTGTGTTGTGCTTGAATTTAGTGAATAATGAATTTTGGCATTCAAAGTCATCCATCCACAGAAATTTCAGCTTCACAGATCCAGTGGATTATGTAAGTATGAAGTGAGACTTCTATCTGTGATGAACATTTAGTTTATGCTTCATCATATTTGAAACATTACAATCTGAGAATTGGCTTCAGGATTCAGGGATCTCACTTTGTGGAGGATAATAAGAGATTTCTAGCTTTGATCAGAGTTGGTGAATTGAACATTCTTTGCTCTGCACCAGGAACCATGAATTAGCAACCTGCAAACTTCTTTTTAGATTTTTTCCCTTTTGTGATGGATAGTTCTGGAATTGGCAGGCTGCCAGATTGTCAGGGACTGGTGGACGACTTTATGCAGCTATCTGCAGCAACTGCCCTCCACCTGCTGTGCTATTGAAAGCCTACTGTCTATATGTTGATAATGTTCCATACACAAAAATGAACCGCTTGTTCTCCAACATGACAATTCTAGATGCCTTCGAGGGTGCTTCAAATGTACATGTCATTGACTATGGTATCAGCCATGGTATCCAATGGCAATGTCTAATACAGCACCTTGCTACACGACCAGAGGGATCGCCCCATCTTCGAATTACAGGTATCTTAGTCAATAAAATCCACAACTTTTATTGAAATGCTCCCTAACCTCCTTGTCATGATTTTCTTGTCTGCTTGCAACCTCCATTTACATACCTTTTTTCATCTGCAATATGGTATTCTGTTCTTGTCAGGAGAAGGACAAGATCTCAGGCTTAATGTAAAAACCCTATATGGTGCCACACATATTCATGTCAACAATGTTGAGTGTGATGCTTGGAATGTGGATTTGCAACCCATCTTCGAGGGAATATTTTGGGTACTTAGTTTAGTGCCACGTGAACAAACAACCAGGGACACAATATCACCAACACTAACAGCACCTTTAATATTGTGTTGCAGGAATTGATCGGCCCCAACCTGGTTTTAATTCCTCAGCAAGAGTGCTGGAAACTGGTCACAGGCTTACAGAGTTTGCCAAGATGTGGAGGGTACCCTTTGAATATCATGCTTTTTGTGAAAAATGGGAAAATATCTCTACTGCTCAGCTTGCCTTGAGGCGTGATGAAGTGCTCGCAGTCAAGTGCTTTAAACTCCATTATCTTCTTGATGAGTCGGTCATGGCAGAAAGCCCCCGGAAAATTGTATTGAACAGGATTCGGAGCTTGAAACCCAAGGTAAGATCATGAACCAACATTCCTTTTGGATTCAAGTATATACCTTTCTGTTTGTGAGACAGTATGTGACAGGCTTACATTGTCTTTCAAGTCATGGAGGTGTTGTGCTGATATCATGCTCATTGGTGGTCTTTGTTGTGAAGGTCTTTGTTGAAGGAGTGGTGAGTGCAGGCTACAATGCACCCTTCTTTATGTCACGCTTCCGTGAGTGTGTGAAACATTTTTCGACAATGTTTGATTCTGTGGAAGGGTCACTTCCACCTGATGATCCAGACAGGGTATTGCTTGAACAAGAATGCTTTGGAAAGGAAATTCTGAATATTGTAGCTTGTGAGGGCTTGGAGCGAGTTGAACGTGCTGAGCCCTACCGGCAATGGCAATCAAGAACTCAACGAGCTGGATTCACACAGAGGCCGTTGAACCCCACGATTATGTCCAAAATGAAGGCCATGATGGGCTCATATCCCAAGGAGTTTGGCATTGGAGAAGATGGTGGCTGGATCCTCACTGGATGGAAGAACCATATCATTTACGGATTGTCTTCCTGGGAGCCCAATCTGGTAGCTACTACTATCCCTTAAACCTCTTCCTTGTCCTCCCCTCTTTTCTGCAAGGCCTACCCAAGAAGCTTTTGTGTGAAACACAACCCCAACTTCTATCAATCCCCATTTGTTCTTTTCATGAATGTACACTAAAGCAGGAAATGCACAGCTTAATCTGGTTTCTTAGTGTTCTCCTTCTGCACATACCGCACTGGCTCTTGAGTCCATAGATATGGAAAAACAGTTTTGCAAGTCATGATCATCTGCAGACATAAAAGAGGTGATGAATGGTATTGGCAAATGTACCATAAAATATGTCTGTTAAAAAGTGCTTTTTCTTTCTCTGTTCAATCTCATCATTAAATTCAACAAAATTGCCATACTTTTCGTGTACTTCCCAAAATACTCACTGAAAGATCTGTCCACAATTGCCACCTGTTTTATGGTAGCTAGAATTCTCAATTCTTCAGAGTTCTTGAGACCTGTGTAAACAGAAGTCATTGGATATCAGTATATAGCTATTATCTGCAGGTGTTTTTGGGCTCAAAGGCGTGCAAAGATGTGAGTATAGATGTTTTCCAGCAAAAACACTGATGTTTTCACTATCTCTGCAAGTGTTTTTGTGCTCAAGTGTGTGAAGATGTGAGTTGAGATGTCCTCCAGTAAAACACTGAAGTTTGGGAGAGTTGGTGAGATGTGAGTGAGATGATGAAATTTTCCAGTTAAAACACTGATGTTTGTGAGGATGTTTGTAATGATGAACTTTATTTTCAAAATTAAGTTTTAAGTTCAAATTTGCACACAGAAACGTAGCTTACAACACCACAATCTTTTTGGCTCCCAAATCATTCAACTTTAAAACTCAAAAGGCACATAATAACTGCCATTCACATAAAATATATAAATTTCAAAAGAATCTGTGCATCCAATTTATCAGATCTCACACTTTCCAAATCAAAAACATGTCATGAACAGGTATTTAGGAAATTTTGAATGCACCATCAATTTTGAATTAGCTTTCAGTTTGATAACAACTTGGCAAATCTGAAATTGAAAGCTTGCGGTGATTAAAGTTTGGTCCAAATACATTGTGGGGCACACATTGTAGAGGGTCCTTAAAGGACAGCAAAAGTAGAATGTGTTACCTTAATGCTTGTGTACAAGGAAAAAATCACATCTCCAGTAGATTCTTTTCAATGTGTACTGCTGCAGGCTAAACAATGGGATTTAACAACCCACTTTTAACCCCATAAGCTGTGTTCATTAACAATTGGTTCATCATGCAATTGCTCTGCCTCTTATGACAAGTTGAAAGCAACACCCCAAAAAAAAAAGAAAAAGGAAATGATTCATGAAGTTCTGAAAAACTGAACTTCCACGTTCAAAGTAACACGTGCTGCCCCTTATGACAAGTTCAAACCCTCAACTTCTCTCATGGTGAGACATGGTGAACATTCCTCAAAGTGTGGGACCAAATGAAAACATCTTTCCATAGTCTCTCATAAACCTGCACCACTTGAGAGACTGCCAGAAGGTGCTAACTCAAGAGGTTCAAGGTGTAATATGACTGATTGAAGAGTCTCAAGTCCCAAACATCAGCAAAATAGATCACAAATACAGACAAGAAATTGAATACACAGAGAAATTGAAAACTTAGCTAATGCTGAAAGCTGAGAAACTGACAAAGATTAAAATATAGAACAAAATGCTTTGCCATTCTTCACAAACAATCCAAGTAACCTACCACATTATATGCTTGTCACCATGTATAAAACTGATGCATTATGTATCTACAGCCCAGCATCACTTACCTACACAATTTGTAATTAAAACAATTTGTCATCAAAGGCAATTCAATAACTATTACCACCTAAAATCCAACCTGTTATCCATTCGTTCCATTTCCAGACTATGAACCATAGCATCATAGCATCAACAGAATTGCCACACAACACACCCCTCAGAAAGCTGTGGAAACACAGCTTCACATTAAAGGAAAAATTTCTCAGTGAACAGAAAATTGATGAACCTCTTTCTATAACACTAACCCTAAAAACTAATCGAAGCTTGAACCCATTATTAGCACAGGTGAGTATGCCTGAAATCTTAAATGTGTTTCCTCAATAAATGTAGATATTAAGAACCTCCTCAACTCTAGAGCATGCCCTAACTCATACATATTATCTGTCGCCTAAATTGTATTTGTCTATACAGTTGCCCTTTTGCTTGAATATTCTTTCACAAGCTGTGATTGCACATCTTGGGGTACAGCTGCATGTTGAAAGTACTCCATAGTGAATTCTCCTTTGCCCTGCCAGAAACAGTACATCTTTCAGTCTCCACCACTTCTGACGCAACTCACTAACATGCATTACACAATCAAAGCCTATTATTTTCTGTGCACATAAAATATTGCAATGTCAGAGTTATGGTTGCATTGTAAGCCCCTTACAATGGAATTTCTGAAGATGTTCACTTCAATGGATTATGAGTGAGAAAATATGCTGGTTGTTTCAGAAAACAAACCTGTGTCATTGAGCGCAAGCCAGTTGAGTAACCAAACATGTTATTCAAGGGTACCTGTACAATGAAAGAGAAAGTCCCACATTTGTCATGAAAATATCTGGATTGCATGTCCACACATCCTTTCTAACTGGGTTATCATTTTTTATGTCCTTATTCAACACATAGAGTATGATTCTGCAACTATGAGAATGAGAGAAGTTCAAACATTTCTGCTCATAAGTTCTCACATGCATTACTTTGACAGATACCAACATACTTCAACTGCATTATCATGTCCTTATGGAGCTGTACAAGAATTCCATGGCTTACCAACCCAATGTAAAAACCTAGCAGCAACAGAAAGGAGTGCTATTCCACAGTACATGAAAAACTGTGAACCTTGGAATCTTCAACCCTAAGCAGAAGGAACAACCTACATACTGCAACTCACTCCAGCATGATAAGGTAGTACTTACATGTGCTTGGACAACTGCATCATCTCCATCCTGGTCACTCCCTACAATTATGCCTTTCCTCCTGCCAATTGAATCACTTCATTTGTAAGATCAAAAAGTTCCAAGGATTGTCAGATGAAATTTGGGCCATCCCCTACTGGTGCACAAGTGAGATTCCACAAATTTTGAGCACCTCTTCATGTGTTTATGACTCAATGCAATTCCTACTTTGCTCTAAAGACATCCAGACACAAACCTCAGTCCCTGACACTAGAACTCAGGCCCAGTTTGACATGAACCCTTCACAACCATGTGCATACATGTGTATAAAACAGATGCTAGTTCAAGAGCTCATCTGGGAAAGGTACTCAATTACATAGCAAGTAACTGAAAAAATGAAGCTCATGACTGATGGAGAAATTAGAGCTCCATTGTGTAATCATTGTGCAGCATTTCAACCTCAGCAAGTAAGGGGATTGCAGAGGAAATTTCTTGTTGCCAGACCAACCTGTTAATATCTCCAATGATTGAACCTTGAAACTCAATGGGTGCCTTGAGCTCCACAAGCATTATAGGTTCCAGGATTGCTGGTCTAGCTGCCATATAGCACTGAATGGCACAAACCAAACCCATCATAAGAAATCCAATTGTATACACCCAACACAAGTGATGACACACAAATGGCTTTGCTCCATGAGCCATAACCCAACCATTGTTGTGCTCACTAAGACACTGAAATATAATTAACCTACCTGCCGAAAGGCATAAAGAGCTGCCAGCTTGAAAGCCAGCTCACTGGAGTCAACAGCATGCGAAGCACCATCAGTCAAGACCACCCGTAAGTTCTCAACTGGATGTCCAATCAAAGAACCACTGCAAACACATCCCCAAATGAGATTGATTAATATAGAGCATCCTCAGGCTGATAATCTAGAAGTCACATCAAAGGCCCATGTGGAAACAGACATTGCTTTCATACACATACTGTTACAATTATCAAGCAGTTCACAAAGCAACAGAGAATGAATAAAGCAGAAAGATGCTATAAGATCAAGGTACTTACGAGTTTTTAGCTTCAATGAAACCCTTCTCAATTGCCTGGATAAACTGTGATGGGACAGCTTGCCCAATCATCATATTCTCAAACTGAAATTTCTTCTCTGCTTCTTCTTCAGGCAGTGGCTCAATGTACCTTCAGCACAAAAAGGTATACAAAGAATACTTGCATCAGAGAAGATGGCATCTACAAGGGTTGAGGCAAAGAGAACAAAGACACAGAAATGGACACAATGAAGCCCAAAAGTGTAATTGACAAGGATCAGCAAAATGCATTCCTTAGAAAGGACAAAAGGGATTGACTTGCTTGTGGATGTTTACTAAACTGAGATCAAGACAACAACCCAGAGCAATTCAGATGAGAACAAGTTGCATACCCCATGACACGACCATATTGGCCCTGACCCCCACTCTGCTTCCGATGCAAATAATCAAACTCAGCACGCTGGGTTATAGTCTCCCTAAAATTCACTTGAGGCTTCCCAACTACTGCTTCAACCTGCAAGAATACAAATGGCAAGGAATAAAGTCCAAGCTAGGGGTTTAAGTGGACACAGCTGCAAATCTCATATGCACAGTGTATTCTGCTAAAGGCAGAACATCAAAACTTTGAAGCTTCTGAAATGGGGTTTCCAGATGTGAATAAAGACCTTGTACTCCCGACGGATTCGCTCAACATAGATATCAAGGTGCAGCTCACCCATCCCTGAAATGATTGTCTGGCATAGCTCACAATATATGTTAGTCTCTGTATGACCACCACAGTCTATACAAGAGATGACACAGATGACAAACACAACACATAGAAGGGTGGCTATCAAAGCCCATATATGAAACCTATATCTAGGTATTTTGCATCAGAGGTAACAATCTAAGGAAATAATAAGCACCAACCTGTCCACTATCAGGATCTAGGCTAACACGGAATGTAGGATCCTCTTTCTGAAAGCGATTCAGAGCCTTTGAAAACTGAACAACCCACCAGACACTGATTAGGCACCAATGCAATTTACTGCTTCCATATTTTCTTTGCTCACACATAGAAAACCCTGCAAGTATGAGTTCATTTGCCTGATGTCTGATATGTTTACAAGAGTATCCTACCTGGATAACATCTCTTAGAATCCTGTCTTGCATCATCCTCAATAGTATGTCTTTGTATGCCCTCAAAGCATGCTGTTTTCATCACTATCCTGTTACCTTTGTTCTCTGAACATTGGTTCTTTGAGCTGACAAGTAAATGTTAAATCAGTTTTCCTTCATGAGAACATCAAACTTGCGAACCTGACTGGCAAAAGGTTGTACCTGTGGGCCAACATCTTTGGATGCAGGGGCAATAGCAAGTGACATCACTGGCTCGGGGACATTCATGGATGTCATTGTGTATCGCACTGATCCATCTGTGAAAGTATCCCCTGTTCAACATCAACATATCACCAGCCCTGTTACCATTGTAAGCTGACACAGAGTGAAACAGTTGTCACATAGCTGCAAGTTCTGAGTCAACAAACTGTGGATTACACAAAGTTCAGACTGAGGCAACAGTAATTAAGGACCATATTCTGAAACCTCTAAGACCATCTAAGGTATACATAACGTGTAGACCCCCAAACAAGGTACCAGGTTAAGCACACCTGATGAGCATTCCACACCAAATACTGCGACAATTTCTCCAGCATGAGCTTCTTGAATATCCTGTTACAAAATATATCAAAAGATTATACTGAGCAACCAGCTAACCTCATCACAAGAGCATTTGTGTGGTTCTTTCATCAACCATTGTAAGGGCCTCCACAACACCACATGAAAATAATTAAAATCAAAACCACTGGTAGTATTAACATCCACTTGACAGATCAAAGTGATTACAGACCAAACAGTAAAATAACAAGCATCTGCCAACACTCCACACTACTGTGAGATAGATACTGAGTGCTACATAGACAGATAACATAAGGGAAGATCTACTAACCTCCATATCATCTGCATGCATTCGCACCAGCCTTGGCACCTTAACCTTGCGCCCTGTAGTTGAGTTCACTATAAGATCACCACGTCGGATGGTACCCTCATATATCCTGCAATCCATACTCATGCACACTGATCATGATTGATCAAGTACTGATTGGCACTAGTGACTTCAATGCCACCCACTTCAAGATACCACTCACTTCAAGATACCACTAACAACTACACTTGACAGACAACTTTGTGAAGAGTTCCGAAATTCCACATTATAGAGCTCACGAGGAAATCCTTCAAAAAGAAAAACTCATGGAAAGGCAACATAAGCAATACTACAAAATTAAGTACCATGGATTTGAACACAGTGATGGGACCCAGAAAAGCCAATAATCAATCAGTTTCATCACATGGTGAAGTAAAGTGGTCACTGAACACTTCTAAGCACATGGTTCCTTGTATCAATTCAAATACTTTCACTTTGACCCCGTTACTTTTGGAGGATGGCCAAAACAAGCCTATCTTCACAAGTAGTAGCATGAGACATCTTGAATTGAACTGTTGAATTCATGCATATTTACAAAGGAAGTTGCTCTGCACCTCAAGTATGTAAGCTGGCCAAAGCGACCCTCCTCCAACTTGAATGCAAGTGCCACTAGTGTTCCATCTGGAGACCCTGATAAATTCACCTGCCTCAACAAAAATACAAGTAACTTCATTGAGAGAAAAAGCCATGAAAAGTATAATACCTTTGCTAGACTATACAAGGTACACTGTGTCTTGATTAACAATCAGTTGATGAGGAGGCAATCAAAATATCTTCAGAAGTTTTCATCTCTTACAATTCAAGACAACCTAAAGGAAGTAATCAAACACTAATGCTGGAATCTATTACTACTAGGATTAGACAATCCAAACAGAATCAAAGAGACCTGCTCACAAAAAATTGTCAATCTCACTTATGAGAAGTCTTCAAGGAATGAGAGAGCCAAGAGTGCATGGAAAGTTTGTGAAGTTGGGCAAAAATTGTTACACACCTTTTCCTCCTGCTTGTTTTGGTCAAGAGCATGGTTGCTAACTTCAAGTGGACATGGTAAGTAGCTCACAACACCATCCAGAAGTAGCTGCACACCCTGCTTTGCCCCACAATGCAAAAGAAAACATAAACAAGAAAGACTTTCTACCATATAATGCAGCAGCCTGTAATGGTGAAAAATAGAGTTCGAGGTTAACAGTGCAACTTATCCCAGAGAGTTGAAAAAGCTCACCATGCTTGGAGATGTGACCATTTCACTCACAATGTTACAAGACACTCACTGCTTGCTATATTGTCAAAGGCATTCTGATCAGCAGAATTAAATATTCCTTATCAACAGAAGACAATGTGGTTCAAACACATATCCTCATAAGTATTGACAACTTCCAAATACTTAGGATTGAAGTCAACCTGAATAGAATTGAGAGATGACCGAATAATCAGGTAGTAAAGATTTCAGATCCAACAACATATCAGCAAACATTGAAAAGAAAATGAAGAAATTGGACCAAACCCTAAACAGCAAAGAACAGGGAAAATACTGAGGAGCAGTTTGAACAACAGCAACAGTCTCATGCATGTGCATGCTCAGTGACCTTCAACAGCAACATATATGGAAGTGGCCAGCTACCATAACATCGCAACTGACTTCCACAGCTCCCAGCAGTGGGTGGACACCAATGTCAGTGTCAGTGCTGTAATGAGGTCTAGAAACTTGCCTTGTTCTTGAATGCACTGCCCATAAACACTGGTATAAATTGGAGAGAAAGAGTAGCTCTCCGAACAGCTCCCTGCAATACATGTTCAAACAACAATAGGTTTTTCTGTCATTCAAGCAACCCTTGTCAGTCTCTCCTATGTATGGACTGCCATGCTATAGTAACAAGCAGATTATAAACCACAATACTATACATGTCCAACTATGCAGTTGCCTAAACCATGGCCCCTGTGCAATACCCTGGTTATAAGGCAAAAACAAATAAAGAACAATACATCAACTGGGTTGGGAAGATGCTGATAAGGAAACTAAAGTGGTGAAAATGAGGATATTGTACACAGGATGGTACACACCGCAAGTTCATCAGGTGTGATGGGATGATCATTTAGAAACAGATCTGCAAGCTCTTCATCCACCTCCGAAATGGCCTCAATGAGCTCACGTCTCTTCTCAGCCACAGCAGGAACAATGTCATTTGGCACGTCTGCCTCTGTCACCTTCTCTCTGCATAAAAGACATTATAAATCAGACTTCACAAGGGATATGACAGCGTCAAACCCCATTTGCTTCAGCCAGCATTAACATGTACCTTTCTTCTCCTCTCACAAGACAAACTTTACCACATATCCATTGCTAACAGAAAACAACAGAGGAGGAAAACATAGGTAAAGCCAATGGAGAGACAGGCATATACAACCAACTTCATAGCTCTTGCCATCAATAACTAGCAAGACAATTGTGATCTCTGGTACACACCCATGCACACCATGGAAGAAAAAGGCTCGGTTTTGGACCAGGTCAACAAGGCCTTGAAGTTGATCTTCAAGTCCTATCGGGTACTGGATCGCTGCACAGTTGTGTTTCAGCTTCCTCCTCACCTGCATTTGCACACAAGTATGAGAACCCAGAGACAATTATCATTTGCAGTTAGGGTGCAGGGTTTAGATACCCAAGGTACATGTGGCAATCTATTTGAGAAAGGGAGGCAAAATAGATCACAAGTTTCAAAAGACTACACAACCTGTCTGAGGAGCTAGACCAAATATCCACATGCCCAAACCCTTAAGTACCAAGCCTGCATTGAAAATGATCCAAGTCTCACAAAAGCAAGGAATCCATAACCACAAACCTGGTCAATGACTTTCCAAGGATCTGCCCCTGAGCGGTCCAGCTTATTGATGAAGGCAACCCGAGGTACACTATAACGGCGCATCTGACGATCAACAGTGATGGACTGGCTTTGAACACCACCCACGCTACATAATACAAGTACTGCTCCATCAAGAACACGAAGTGCTCTCTCAACTTCAATGGTGAAATCCACATGACCAGGTGTGTCGATAATGTTAATCTGTCACCAAAGGACAAGAAAATTATGAAAAAGACTCAACCCAGAAGGGGGGAAGAAAAAGCAAAGAAGATAGAAGTCATTGTAAATCAGTGATCACAGCACCTAATTGAAGCTCAGATTGCCAATTAACATCATCATATAATATCTACAGAAGCATCACAACACATATTAACACTTAGATGTTGGACACGGCAGTGACTCAATATTTCCTAAAAATGCAAGCTCACATGCTAATTCCTGAAAGAAAATCTATCAAGTACAAGTAGCCTGGAGGTAGAGAGATATTGACAGACAATTAAACTGTCTTTGCCAGGAACACATGGCCTTGAAGATCATAGATCAGAATATGTGAAGTTGTAAGAGGCACAAATTAACTAATTATTACATATATTGTGCTGTAATCCAATAAACCCTAAACCCTGAGCAAGAACCCATTGCACCTTAACTTCTGCATCTGTATGTGCTGTAAACCAATAAACCCTAAACCCTGAGCAAGAACCCATTGCACCTTGACTTCTGCATCTGCTGTAATCCAATAAACCCTAAACCCTGAGCAAGAACCCATTGCACCTTGACTTCTGTATCTGCATGTGCTGCAATCCAATAAACCCTAAACCCTGAGCAAGAACCCATTGCACCTTGACTTCAGTACCTGCATGTGCTGTAATCCAATAAACCCTGAACCCTGAACAAGAACCTATTGCACCTTTTACTTCTGTATCTGCATGTCAATGGCAATAACATAGACATCTCACACAAGTGAATGGCCTGCAGTTCCAGCATGGGAGTTTCCCATTGCTCTTTGCACAGTTCAGCTCAGCCAGATGCCAGTCAGAATGGACAATCAGCTTCAAGCCAGTGCAAGAACAAAACCTAAAGGAGTATTAGTGGATGATAGCCAAATTGATTCGCTTGACTGAATACATTCAATCCCTTGGAAATCAGCAACAAGGGCTGAGGAATTCGTAACTTTAGAGGGATAGGAACAGGAACCTGATTAGGTCCCCAAGTGCAGTAAGTGGCAGCAGATTGGATAGTGATTCCCTTCTCCCGTTCAAGGTCCATGGAGTCCATCTTTGCCCCGACTCCATCCTTGCCACGAACCTCATGGATCTCGTGAATGCGCCCCGTGTAAAACAACACTCGTTCCGTTAAGGTCGTCTTCCCTGAGTCAATATGTGCCGAGATTCCGATGTTGCGGATCTTCTCCATATTCTCCCGCCATCGCTCTTCCTTCTCCTCCCGAGGGCTTACCAAGCCCGCTAGATCCCGCCTCAGAAACCCCTTGGAAGAGAACTCGAAGCATGGCCTTATGCCGTGATGCACATTGGTCGACCACAAGGTAGACGACAAGCCTGGCTCCGAATTCAGATAAGAAAGCGGAGAGCGGGCAAAGGCCAGTAGACGGCCACTCGCCCGCGCCATCGCTGGCCCCGATCGCACAACACACTGCACCGACGGACTTCGCAGGGGGCAGAATTAGGGTTTGGCGCTCCTTCTCTCTGCTTTCAGCACCCATCCAGATGCCAGTTGAGGTCTTGTCCCCTGGTTTGGTGACCTTTACCACAGTCCAAGTGTCAACAAGGTCCAACCAACACCTGACCCCCAAATTCCACGAGGAGGTGTCCAAAAAAAATAATTAATTCCCAATTTTAAATGGAAATGACGTGTACAGGATCCCAGTTTGTGCCTATCTTATGAAATTAAAAAAACTTTCTTTTTGTGTACTTCTCAATATTCTACTTATTGAACTATTGGAGGTGCAATTAAGGTTTAATCTTTTTTCTCTTTTTCAAATAAGGAATAATGTGTTACAACACTACAACCAATGTTTCTACATATACCCAAGCTAGCCAATTACTTAGGTTTGAACCTAACCAATGTTTGTGCATGTACTTGAACTAGTCAATTACTTAGGTTTGGTTTTGGGTTCAATTACTTAAAACGTAATCAAAACTATCTCTTAGCGAGTTACTTAGGTTTGGTTTTGAGTTCAATTACCTAGAATGGAATTGAAATTGTGTCCTAGTTCCAAAACTAGATAATTAGAACTAGGGTTTGGAAGTTTTGATGAAATCAAATGAGAATTGGCCCCTTAGTTCTAACTTGGTTTATTTTCATCGCACCAAACCTTGATCCAATTCTTAAATGGATCCAATAATTGGAATCAAACCAAATTATTTGAAAAAACTTGGTTTCAATTCATGGTGAAAGGTTTAGGGGCTTTCACATCAAGCTCTCCACCATCCTCTTGATAGTTTTTGAGTGATCTTGTTCTTGGTCATTATGTTTGACTCATTATTGTCAATACATTATCATTATTGTCCTCTTGGTCATTTGGTAATCTTGTTATTGGTCATCATCCTCGTTTCATTACTATTAACCTTTGCATTTTGGTGGTGTTGTTTTTGGTTGTCGTCTTCATCTCATTACTAAAAGCTCCCTGCCATTGTCATCCTTTTGATAATCTTTTAATAGTTTTGCTCTTAATCATCACGTTTATCTCATTATTATTAGCCCCCACCATCATCATTCTTGTAATGGTCTTTTGTTGATCTTGTCCTTGGTTGTCATGTTTATTTCATTGTTGTAGGTTCCCTACCATCACCATCCTCTTTATGGTTTTTTAGTGATCTTATTCCTAGTTATCATATTCATTTCACTTTTACTACTCACCACCATCATCATCCTATTTATGATTTTCTAATGATCTTGTTTTTGGTTGCTATGTTCAACTCATTGCTACAAGTATATTGCCATTGGCATCCTCTTAATTTTATGGTGATCTTGTTTCTAGTCATCATGTTCATTTCATTATTACAAACTTTTCACCATTGTCATCTTTCTGATTTTTTTTGGTAGTTTAGTTCTTAGTTTTCATGTTCATCTCATTTCTACTAGCCATTGCCATTGTTGTCCTCTTGATAATATGTCAATGATCTTATTAGTGATCTTGTTCCTAGTTGTCATGATCATTTTATTACTAGAAATTCCCCACCATTGTCATCCTCTTAATGGTCTATTGGTGATCTTCTTCTTGATAATTATGTTCCTCTCAATATTACTAGTTCCCTCATATTGTTGTCCTCTTGATGGTCTTTTAACAATCTTGTTTCTAATCATCATGATTGTCTCATTGATGTTAACCACCACCATCATCATCCTCTTGATGGTCTACTAGTGATTTTGTTCTTAATTGTTGTGCTTGTCTCATTGTTGTGGACTCCTTGACATCATTATACTTTTCATGGTCTTCTAGTGGTTTTGTTCCTAATTGCCATGTTCACCTTGTTGTTGTTGGCCACCACCATCATTCTCATTTTGATGGTCTACTAGTGATTTTGTTTGTGATCATCATGCTCATCTTATTACTACAAGTTCCCTACCATTGTTATTTTTTAATAGTATTTTAGTGATTTTATTCTCGGACATTATGTTCATCTGATTTTTTCTAATAATTTTTATTTTTATTTAGGGTTTATGGTTAAAGACCATGGAATATTTCCCAAAACATCTTAAAGAGATACCATATCTCGTTGAGCTTCCATTGTGGTTTTACATTAATTTCAAATGGAGATATAAACACAAGACTAGTAGATCACTCTTCAACCACAAATGTTGCACAACAATGCGTTTTGTTGGCAAAACAGTGGGAATTTACAAAAGCTATAAACCACATTACCATAATTTGGGCTTCTTTTGCACCTTCTGACACATTTTCATTTAAAAGAATTTCAAACCCAAAACAACCTAAGTAGTTGAAGTGTGCTTTTCATTATCCCAATGCCTCAATTGTAGGACTTAAGAAAGGCATCATAACCTAACACATGGCAAGTGAAATTTCTGCATTTCAAAAACATCTTGAAATGAATCATCAACAATTGTGGAATGAATGGATTGAATGAAAGAAAGATGAACCCAAAGGAGAGAAGTGACCTACCAAAAAAAGGTTTGGTCCCACCCCATCAACCATTACAAATAAATTCAAGCTAAAAAAAACCAATGGTGCACCCTTTGTCATTACTTACTCATAGAATATTTTCAAAATATCTTAAGAATACTTTTAATGTAAACTTGAAAAAATCATTAAAAATTTCATATGGTTCATAATTATGTTGCAATTTTTTTTTTTCAAAGATGTGTTTAAAGGTTATTTTCAAAAATATGTCATTTTTAGTCCATCAAGGACTATATGAAAAGTCCTTAATGCAATGAAAAACATGGAAAAATCATTGGTTACAATGTTTTAAATGTTTTTTATTCTATTATCCTCATTAAATGATTTTTTTTAAAAACACATGTTTCCATAATATATTAAAAACATTTGTAACATTAATATAATTTTTATCACTAAAACATGAAAACCAAGCATTACTTACATGTTTGTTGGCTCATTCTAGCTTAAATGTACCCTTACTTCTTTTTTTAATAGTGTTGTGTTTTACACCAAGGATAATATTCACCAAAAGGAATTTGAAAAGGATTTGGCATTGTTTACAACTGAGGAGTTAATGCCTTTCTTTTTTATTAAATATTTTATTTTAAAAAGTTATTTATGAAATAAAATCCTCGCCTTAAATTTCCATCAAGGTGAGCCTTAGTCAATGAAACCTTGCTTAGGATGGTAGAGAAAGCCAAAAACAAGTACATTTCAATTTTTGAATATTGAAATTTTTGCAATATGAATTTTGATTTATGAATGTCTATAGTGGGAATGGACACATTTGTTTTCATTGTGCATTTTTTGAATGATAAGTGGGAGCCTTGTAATGTAACCATTGGCTTCTTTGAAACAACAAAGAATTTTTAAATTGCCATGGCTTTACAAGTCAATGAAATGTTTGTCAACATGGCTTGAATGGTTGGGCTATTGCTTATGTCAAAAACTAAGGGAATAATTTTTCAACCATGACCATTGCATTGATTTTTGTTGTTTCATGTGTTGGGGTTAATAACACCATTTGTACGGACATGTTGGGTGCCGCAACCCCACTTTGAGGGAGTTGTGAGGTCGTCACTCACACTCCCGAAAATGGAACTTGGGAGTCCTCCGGGACTCCCAAAAACTCAGAGCGCAATTACAGGGGCCAAAACACTTTGCATTGAAGCGTTTTTTATACTGTTGGAAAGGTCTTGAAATGTAGATGTCCAAAATGGCCTCGCATGAGCCATTTGGACATCTACAGCACAAGTTATGGTCGAAAGAAGGGTCAAGAGTCAAACTGACAGTTTGAGTCCCAACCACTAAAAGTTGGGAATCGACCCGATTCCGATGCGTGCAGGTGAAGTGTGACACACCGTTGAAAAGCTCTTGAGGAGAGCTACAACTTTGGTTCAAACCTCATCCCAATCCGAGTTCGAGGCGAGGAGCTATGAGCATGCAAAGTCTCAGGAGTCCAAACCGGGATAGTTTCGGGACTCCACTTTGGGAGTCCCGAGAAAAAGAGCCATTTGGATGTAGGTGCAACAGAGAGCTAAAGAGAATACTATATGGGGGAAGGTGGTGGCTTCCCCCGAATCCGGGCCGTGGTGAGTCAAATGAGTCCAAGTTACCCGTGACTTGTCCCAACACCCAAAAAGGTGGAGTTCTAACCAACTTGTTGGTTGGACTTGGATGTAGGACCGATAACTAAGTAAGCTTGTCCCTCTTCCTAGTTTAATCCCGGAGCTTTCAACACGCCCCTCTACCCCCTTTTAGTGCTGGAAGTTGGGAGCAGCTCTAAGTCCCAAACTACTTCCGCAATTTGACATAGCTGGACCCCTTTTGGGTCTAACAAGGGACTTGGGAGTGCGTCATTGAGGGCATGCCATGTCTAAGTGTTGCCAACATGCCATAGATGATTCTAAAGTTTGTATTAGCCTAACCTTTCTTTCCATAAAAAAAACATGATTTATTTTGCATAGAATTATCACATGGACCAAAAAGAATGGAAATGAACAACAAGAATGGAACAAAGCATGTTTGGCTAT
>Ga0209611_10001197_pt1 | contig 43302 bp, 15 predicted proteins | sample S1TSphgellanicum_3_FD_187693 | JGI IMG/M metagenome (GOLD analysis project Ga0209611, IMG submission 187693) | Host-associated microbial communities from peat moss isolated from Minnesota, USA - S1T2_Fc - Sphagnum magellanicum MG (SPAdes) (version 2) | ecosystem: Host-associated > Plants > Peat... | reverse complement strand
TGTCTGATATAGCCAAAAATAAATAAATAATTAATTAATTAAAATTAGAAAAAGGCATTATTAGTAATCAATCTTCAAACTTATGTATGTAGTATAGTTACATTGAAGACTTAGGCACATTTAACTCATTACACTTGTTTGGTGCCTCATCAAAGGCATTAATGCATCCATTTTTTATTACTTCAAAGTTAAAGGTACAATGATCAAAGGGGCATTGTTGCTCTCCCACACACAATCAATGTGCCACAATTCTCAATAAACCAAGTTCTCATGCCCTTAATCACTCATTGCACCAGGCTTTTATCAAAGCACCCCATGAATGAAAATCACACCCCCTTCCCCACCCCCCCCCCCCCCCCCTCAATTCATCAGTGCTCCCTACTAACTAGTGCTGGGCGGGTATTTGATTTTGTTGATACCCACCAAGCCAGGATTCGAGAGCCAATGGTCTTGAATTATGGGGAAAAAAAGCCAGAATCAAAGAACCGCTGGTACCCTGAAAATATCAGATAAAAAAGAACCGATGTGGTTAATTTTGAGAACCATAGTTAACATATCCTGAATCGGTTCTTGTTGGAGCCGGTTACCAGACATAACCATGTGGCAAAAGGTTACCAAATCATCAGGCCAATTATAGTGTTGTGGTACCTTGGGTGGTACCTTGTGTTAAATTATGGTGCATTCACACTTGATGTTTTAAGTCAGTGTTAAATGAAAATCTAGGTGGCATCCTAGGTGGCACCCAATGTTAAATGGCCGACACCTTAATATTAAGTGAATATTAGGTTAAACATAAAAAATTGTTCACACTAAGTAGGTGTAAGTCTTAAAATGACTAGCAAGCATTGGTGTTAGGGGACTCAACACTAGAATCCCTAACACCAAGTGTGAATGCATCTTTAGGTCACTAATGAAATGAAATGAAGGTCGAAGCTTATGCGTTCTAATAGGGATAGTTATGATCCAGTGTTGTGCAGGTATGTAAATATTAGGCATATATTGCAGTTTTTTTTTAAAAATTATTATTCAGTTTAATCCTCTTTTTTTTGGGTATTCTTTTTATTTTTTTAGTTATTATTATTATTATTATTTATAAAGTTCAAAACAATTTGATTAAGCAAAAAAAGAAGAAAAAAATGAACATGAAATTAGTGAATTCTGCTATGATTTGTATTTAATGTAACTATGTTAACAACTATCCTTTTGATTATTTATTTTCAAATTTTGCATTCAGAAACACATCCAAGATTAAACTTGTTTTTTGTAACATTTTTTTAAAATACGAAAAATAATTTAATTTTAATTGTGATATACCCAATTCAAATGATTTATTTTAATTATTTTAATTCTTATCTAATCATTTGGAGTTGTTTTGAACCCCTAAAAATGAGCAATTCCAATCCCTTGTCTGGGAAGTAATAATACTTTACTGAAAATTTTATTATATACTTGCCTGATATTAATATCAGGTTTATAACTGCCTTATAACCGAGCAAAAATCAGCCTTGAACCTAATACCAGTACCAGACTGGTATGAATTTTTTTTTGTATAAAAATAATATTTAATACCATTTATTAGATTACCTGTATGAAAAAAAAAAAAAAAGGAAAAAAAAAAAGAAGAAGAAGGACCAGCTGGCCATATTCAAAGAGGATACCCGCCCAACACTTGTTAATGAACTTCAGGAACATAATCATAACCGGCGGGGGTTTGGTGCCGGTTCCAACACCCACCCAACACCAAGAAGTAGTTAGAAACTGATCAGATGAAGAAAAGAAGAAGAAGAAGAGGAAGAAACAGACTTGATGAAGGAACTTGTGAGCAAATGGGAATTGATGAGATGAAGAGAAGGGAAGAAGAGAGTAGAGAAAGTAGTAGGCTCATTGTTTGTCATGACAAAGTGAGCTTGTTGTAATTTTAGTTTGCAGCAGCAGCAGCAGCAGCAGCAGTAGTAGTAGTGGGGTGCCAGTCCTAAAAGTTGAAGGAATTTTGTTGTTGGTCCAATTGAGATCTTGGCAATTTCATTTTCCAGATTGCCAAAAGTTCAAGAGAGAGATAAGTGTTGTGTGACATTTGAGCTTGCAACTCTAGCTTTCCAGGATTGCAACGTTCAAGAAGAGAGAGAGAGAGAGAAGTGTTGTGAGTTCATTTGAGCTTGCAATTTTAGTCCTCAGGATTGCAAAGTGAGAGAGAGAGAGAGAGAGAGAGAGAGAAGCTTTGTGACATGTGAGGTTGCAATTTAGTCTTCAAGTTCAAGAACGCTACTAAGTTGCTTTGTTTTGGGTTTTTGGAATTTAGAGTTGTCCAGAAGCAAAAGTGGTGGAAAATTTGGCGAAATCATAACGATGACGGGTGTGGGAAGCTGCAGAGATGAAGAAGAAGAAGAAGCCGATGAGAGAACAGCGCTGGAGGCGGCCGAGAAGCAAGGAAGCGCTGATGAGGATGTGTTCTTTGTTACTTCACTCGGCAAATGCGCCATCGGATCTCCTTACCAGCTTGTATGTAGACGAAGATCACAAAACCCCCTAGTAGTAGCAGCAGCAGCAGCAGCAGCAGCAGCTTGCATGCCTGATCTATATTTTAGGTCCGTGCTTCTGAACATAGATTTGCAGTGCAAGAGATGATGATGATGATGATTATGATGTTGATCAGCTAAGATGGAGTTGAAATGGCCGGTGCAGCTTCAGATCATAGCAGAAGCAGTAGCAGCAGAAGGAATTGATGAAAATCCTGATGCATGCATGCATGATGCAGGACATACCAAGTTATTTTCTAGAGTATTGTGCGAGCAGAAAGTGGGAGCTGAAAGAGAAGATGGTGTTGGAAGGTGACGAGAGTGGGATGTTGTGGAAAGTAATGATGGTGCTGAGGAGGTACAAGGAGAAGAGAAGAGCTAATAGAGTTCGTGTACGAGCTCGTCTAGCGAGAGGTTGGAAGGATTTCGCAGTGCAGAACAAGCTCAACACTGGAGATAACCTTCTCTTCACCCTTGTGCGTCCAAACCGCTTCGTTGTCAAGTTCTTCCATCCTGATGGCAGTCAGAAGAAAGGGTGGCTGTGCAGCAAGCTGCAGCAGCCTCCTGCAATCCATGCCCACAAGCTGCTGCTCCCCTCCAAGAATCGTGCAGCAGAAGCAGCATACTTCAAGTACATCGAGCGTACTACCTCCGATGGCCACGAGTATGTGGAGATTCTTGACAGCAGCAGTGGCAGCAGCAGCAGTAGCAGCAGCGATGAAGAGGAGATCAATGAGCAAGTAGGTGTAGCAGTAGGGTTTAGGGTTGATAATGATGCTAGTAGAGATCACCTGCAATCTCCTGCTGCTGTTCACAAGACCAATCCTTCTCAATTGGGTGCAGCAGCAGACAGGGAACTAGTGATCCACGCTCATCAGGTGATTTACACCACCAAGAGGCCACGAGAAGTTACAGATGAAGAGAGAGCCAAAGCCATAGTTGCTGCAAGAGCATGTGCAAGGAGCCTCCCCAACATCAGTTTCATGCTCATCATGCGATGCTCTGAAGTCTACTACCACTTTCATTTGGTGGGTACTCAACCATTGCCACTGTTTCCTGAAGAAATCATACACAATTTAGAAAGGATTAAGACACAGAGAGAGAGCAATAAAATAATATATGCCACAATAAACACCAACTATTGTCCATTGTAATGGATGAACCACAAAGTTTGCCTCACACACATGTCATGAGCCGCAGCTTTTTGCGTGAGAAAAACCACATTCTCTTGTAGTGGAGAGAAAGAGAGAGAGAGATCCAGATCTTATCAAGACTCCATGGGAGAGAAGATCTCAACAATGTTGAAGAACTTTGAATCTTCTTCTTTACAATGATTGTTACACAAACAATGGTGTTGTACGTGAAATGGGATGGTGGTGCACAGGAGATACCAGTCGAGTTTTTGAGGGAGACTAAGCTGCACATCCCCACAAATGGAGAAATAAGCTGGATAGCACTTGTGGACAGCAGCAACAAGTTATGGCAGGTCTTGAGCAAGCAAGTGGTGGAGTGCAACAAGCAGCAACAGAACAGGCTGCAGTTGAGCCCTGAGGGATGGGCACACTTTGCTCTAGACCACATCCTGGAAGAAGGGGATGCTTGCGTGTTTGAGCTTTTATCCAACTCAAAAGAATTACCAATGTTTCGTGTTCATATCTTCCAAGCACTGCTGCCAACATTAGATGATGATGACACCAGCAAGCTGGTTATTGCAGACAGACTCTGCCAACAACAACAGAGCCTTTTCGAATGCAGGTTCTGACTGGACATCACCAATTGAAATGGGTACACAGTGGATTGCTACATCTGCATTATGAGAGCTAATTCCAGACGATTGTAGGCTGACTAGCAAAAGACCCTCCCAACAGCTTAAGCCCCAAACCCCGATCTTAGATCTCCTTCATTCAAAACCCAAAGCAATAACAACATGCAAAACATGAATTGAGGGATGATGATCAAAGCATAAGTTTTTTTTTCTGACATCATTCTGCAAATATTTCAAAAGCAAGATGCAAATCTTCAGAAGCTTACCATATGGAAAGCATACAGACACCCATCCATCACCTGCTGCAACAAAAACACACCACTACCAAATCAGAGGACAATCATCCTACCAAAAACACTACATACAGACAGACTCACAAGCCTTGAATCTGTGAATGCAAACGAATCTTTGAGTCCAAGAAACAAAAGGCTACATACAGAAACCTCAAGAGTATCATCATCACTGGGAAGGTAAAGGAGTGTGGCACCCTAGATTCAATCAGCAGCAAGAGGATCCGTGTATCTGGAATTGGACACAAGTGGACTCAAGTGGGCTGCCCACATTACACAAATGAAGAACAGATGGCTCATCTGTGAAGAAGAGATATTTTTCTTATCATCAACTGCAACAGTATGATTCAATTATGTCCTTAAGCCTTAAGTGCTTAAGAGATTTGTAGATTGTGCAAATAGGGGTTCATCAATCCACTACAAATGCCTTCAAGGAGAGACATAATGATTGGTAACTGCAGGCTGTCTTATTGAGCATGTTTCTCCCACTCTTCATGGAGATCTTCATGCATCTTTTCAGTATGCTGGTAAATCGCAGAAGCTCCTCTTTCTCTTGGCAAGATTGGAGCATCTTTCTGGCTTCATTAGTCCAAGATGCAGGTTGCATTTACAGTGGGCATGCTCAGATTTGAAGATTTTGGCAGTATCAAACTAGTAATCACCTATCTGTAGAGAGGTGAAAGGAATGTCTGTTTGTGAACCTCCTTCTCTCTAGCCTTCTTCATGTGTCGACATTGGTATTGATGTGCTGATGAAGAAGGAAAATTGTGGGTTATGAACAGGTAGGTGTCCATGATGAATGAAGCATCATGTGCATCAGAAGAAGGGTTACACCTGATCTTCTGCATACAAAACTCTTGCCTGGTTTTGGATGCTTATCTACCAGAAAGCAAGTGACAGAGGCTCTGCCACCAGCATCTGCAATGGACCCACCAACCATCTCCATTTGCATGATCTTCAGCATCAACATTGACTTGCCTCTTGCAAGTCAGAAAGGTCATCATCAAGTAAATCTTCTTCTATGACTGCTTTGAATCATGTTCAACACTTTTCTAAGTCTATAACCTTCATTGTGAGTTTAGGTCCTCAACCTTCCCTGCCTGGATCCAGGAACATATCACTTCCCATATATATCCAGGCTGATGGGAGAAGAAAACAATTTGTGAATATGGTGTGTCCACAACTCCAGGTCCGGATGCTTACCAAGGTTCAAGGTTTGCGGTCAAGCTTGGAGCTGAACTAAGTGATTGACCCAGTTCTTGCTTTTCATAGTATTGGGATCAAATTGCTAAAAACTATTGAGGCCATTCCAAAAGAGAGAAAATTGAGAGGGTACAAATCTGTTCACAAACAAATTCAGCTTACAAGGAGCCATTTTTCATAGTTAGATCCATAATTGATATTGATCATCTTGTCCACACATTGAAATTTGCTTTGTCAACATGATCTAGATTATGGTAGAATGAACCCAATTTGCTGAACCCTGATCTATATGCTAATTACCGTGCAATTCACAACTTGGTCCTTTTGCATCTGATTCAGTCCATCTTGAGGGCCTAGCTTCTTTGGTTAAGATTGATTTGTTTGATAAGATTAACACTGGACAAGTACAGTATAGAGTAACTCAGATGCTAACATGCATACATGGCTGAGCGAATCCCAAATGTCCGTTCAACTTATTCTACACTCTTGCATAGCTTGCACTAGCAATGCTCATCCAACCTCAGTTTCAAAAAAGAATCCCTTCGGCAGCTTTAATGTCTCTAGTAATGAGTGTAAGCTGAAAATAGGCTATGCAGTTGTTACAGGTGCTGGGCAGATGATGGGACTTGATTAACACTTACTTGTTTCTTGCCTTGAACAAAGAAGTCTTGTAATGCAATCATCTCTACTGGGCTGTGTTTCAAACCCCTCACAGCCTCAAGGCTGGCAAGCCCACCAGCAATTGTAGTAATAATCGGCACCTTGTATGCCAGGGCCATTCGTCGCAGTTGTCGACCATCAATTTGGTCTAGCGCATCCCCCGCACTAGTGATGATCAGAAGTTGAATATGGCCATTTGCTAACACATCACCTGCATGTGGGCGTCCCTCATGAAGCTTCAGCACTCTCTCAACAGTTACCCCAGCCTTCTCTAAGAAGGCTGCTGTGCCTTCCGTGCACAGTATCTTGAAACCGAGGTCATGGAATCCTTGGGCTATGGGTACAACTTTATCTTTCATCTGGTCGTTCATGCTGATGAAAACAGTGCCCTCAAGTGGTAACCTCTGATTTGCAGCAAACTGGGCCTTGGCAAATGCTTTATCAAACCCATAATCAATTCCCATGACTTCCCCAGTGCTCCGCATCTCAGGGCCTAGCAGTACATCACATCCTTGGAACTTATCAAATGGAAGTACTGCTTCTTTTACTGACACATGTTCAGTAAGAATCTCCTCCTTGAAGTTTATGTCATCCAAAGTTTTCCCTGACATCAATAATGCAGCATAGCTAGCCAATGGATGCCCAATTGCCTTTGAGACAAAGGGAACAGTACGGGAAGCTCGAGGGTTTGCCTCAATGATATACACCTCTCCAGCTAGCGTAACTGCATACTGGCAGTTCATTAAGCCAATAACTCCAAGTCTTTGTGCAAGCTTGACTGTAGAATCTCTGATCTTCTTTAATGCCTCAGGTCCAATATTTTGGGTGGGAAGGGAGCAAGCTGAGTCACCAGAATGGACACCTGCTTGTTCAATGTGCTCCATAATGCCGCCAATAACAACATTTCCCTCCCAATCAGTCAACGAATCAACATCAATTTCTGACGCATCTGTCAGGTACCTGTCTACCAGGACAGGCCGCTCCGGATCAACCTCGACAGCAGTCTCCAGATATGTCTTCAATTTCTCATCATTGTATACTATTTCCATGGCACGCCCACCAAGCACATAGGAAGGTCGGACAACAACAGGATAGCCCACCCGCTTTGCTATGGCCAAAGCATCTTCTTCACTTCTGGCAATGCCACCAGCTGGCTGCTTTATGTCAAGTTCATTCAAAATAGCATCAAACCTCTTCCTGTCCTCCGCAGCATCAATGGAGTCTGGGGAGGTGCCCCAGATCTTCACTCTGCCTTCCCCACTTGCAGCAGCTGGTTGAAACTCATCCAGGTACCTCTGGATTGGGACTGCCAGCTTGAGGGGTGTCTGACCCCCAAATTGAACGATAATGCCATCTGGTCTCTCCAGGTCAATGACATTACACACATCTTCTGCTGTGAGGGGCTCAAAATAAAGACGGTCACTTGTGTCATAATCTGTAGACACCGTCTCGGGGTTTGAGTTCATCATAATAGTCTCATACCCAGAAGCCTGCAGAATGTTATACTCATGTTAGAACATTGTGAACATGCAGATGGTAAACATGAGTCCGGGGATAACATCTTGTCCTATGGCTCCAGCAGAGAAACAAAGTTTGTGATAAAAGATTGATGGTCATCGGACTGCACCTCAAGAGCAAATGCCGCATGACAGCAACAGTAGTCAAACTCGATGCCCTGTCCAATTCGATTAGGGCCTCCACCAAGGATCAACACTTTCTTCAGATTATTGGGCACTGACTCACACTCATCATCATACGAAGAATAAAGGTAAGGTGTGTGTGCCTCAAATTCAGCAGCACAGGTATCTACCCGTTTGTAAGCTGGGATTACACCTAGTGCTTTTCGATGGGCACGGACTTCTTTCTCTGTTGATCCTGTTGCATAAGCAATTTGCTTATCACTGTAGCCCTTTCTCTTGATCTCATACAAATCATCCTTTGCTAAGTTGATGAGCTTCAAACTCTCCATGAACCTCTCTGTCTCCAGAAGTTCACCCAACTGGGCGAGGAACCATGGATCGATGAAAGTTAGGTCATGGATTTCTGACTGTGCCATTCCCCTTTTCATTGCAGCGTAGACAGAATACATTCTCTCCGGATTTGGGACCCTCAGGTTATACTTCAGTTTTTCCCAGTCCCAGTCCATCTCATTCACTTTTTCACAACCCCAGCCATTGTGGCCAGTCTCCAGAGAGCGCATAGCCTTCTGAAATGACTCTTGGAATGTCCGACCAATGGCCATTGCCTCTCCTACTGATTTCATCTGTGTTGTGAGAACAGGCTGTGACCCTGGGAACTTCTCAAATGCAAAACGTGGAATCTGTAGAAGCAGGAAAAAACAAAATAAGCCCAACGGACTATTAGTAAGGCATAGTTTCTTTATGCACTAATCCAATTCAAGAAAGAGGTAATATCCTTGCATTCATATATATTGATGAGTGTCCATTAGGAGCAATCAGAAAAAGAGCAAGACAGGAAATTTCCACTTGGAACGAGTTCACAAGGGGGAAGGACAAAATAGAGATAGTGGAAAGCTACTCAGCAACAGGACAAAGAATACATAAAAGGGATTGCAGAGGAAACTCTAAAATAACACTTTTGAAGGTACCTATCATGTTCAGTTTGGGCAAAGACAAACAAGCAAAACAAGAATGAATGCAGTCATAACTTTGGGAGTGGCACTCAAAAAGTATCAGACCAGTCACCTTCATCAGACATGGTGGCAATCAGTGACTGTTACTCAACAGCATGTCATCATTTCCCGACAAAAAGGCTCAGATAAATGTATAATAACCTCTCAAAACTTAGGGCAAACAAATGTGCAAAACTATGTCCTGAGTATCTCACATTTCCATAAGCAACAGGAAGACTCAGTCATAATGTCAGCTAGCAAGAGTGCAAAGACTTTAGACCTTTGTGACAACGTAGTCAATGGAGGGCTCAAAACTAGCAGGTGTCTTCTTTGTGATATCATTGGGTATCTGATCAAGGGTGTAGCCAACTGAAAGCTTTGCCGCCATTTTGGCAATGGGAAATCCAGTTGCCTTTGATGCAAGTGCTGAGGAACGAGAAACTCGTGGGTTCATCTCAATCACCATAACTTCCCCATCCTTAGGATTGATAGCAAATTGTACATTTGAGCCTCCACACTCAACTCCAATTTCTCGGATGATTGCAATTGATTGATCCTGCACTTAAACACAACATAAAACAAGTCAGATTTTATTGTTGTAGACTTTCCTGACATACATGTACTTGAATTGTAACAGTTGGTCTCATGCATACAAGACAGGAAGGTGAAAATAAAAACTGGCACAGTTAATAGGAAAGCAAACGCAGCAGAAGGTAACCCAATTCAATATTCTAATGAGTCTAACCAACAATACCAAGATCTGTATTTTATCATGTTGCACGTAGTACAAGGATAGACTAAAAACTTTTAATTGTACAAGCTGTGGGGAGAAACAGTTGACACCCTGCTTCTTAAGACAATGATGCAATAAACAAATCCTGAACTTCAATCTAAAACTGGGAGAAGCACAAAGAAGAGGAATTCAAAGGAAAGCAGACATACTCTTAATCTCTGGTACTCTTTGTCGGTTAATGTTTGTGCTGGTGCAACAGTTATTGAGTCTCCAGTGTGGACACCCATCGGGTCAATATTCTCAATGGAGCATATAATCACCACATTGTCAGCCAAATCCCGCATCACCTCCAGCTCATATTCCTTCCATCCCAGAAGGGATTTTTCTACCAACACCTGCAGTACACAATTCCAACATTTATCAGAATAAGTACTCAAATTGCCTTTGCAGTTTCACAGCTTCAAAAATCCAAGGGAAGTCTTAGATTTTGTCTTTCAAAACCCCCCACTCGCAACAAGAAACTCCGGGGACTTACTCACCTGTGAGTAAATACTGGCTGTAAGACCAGCTTTGCAGATCGTCTCAAACTCTTCTTTGTTATAAGCTATCCCCCCACCGGTCCCTCCCAGTGTAAATGCAGGACGGATAATCAGGGGGTATTCTCCAATCTTCTCAGCAATTTCAAAGCATTCATCAAGGGTATGAGCAATTCCAGATGGGGGAGTCTTCACACCAATCCTTGCCATAGCTTGCTTGAAAAGGTCCCGATCCTCAGCTTTCTGGATTGCATCAAGCTTTGCACCTATAAGCTCAACCCCATATTTCTCCAGCACGCCACTTTCGGCAAGTGCACAGGCAAGGTTTAGGGCGGTCTGTCCACCCATGGTGGGCAGAATCGCATCAGGCCGTTCCTTCTCCAGCACTTTCTCCACCAGCTCTGGGGTCATGGGTGTGATGTATGTTCGGTCTGCGGTTTCCGGGTCAGTCATGATAGTTGCAGGATTGGAATTGATGAGGACGACTTCATACCCTTCTTCTTTCAGGGCTTTGCAAGCCTGTGTACCCGAGTAATCAAACTCACAAGCTTGCCCAATTACAATTGGACCTGAAAAAACAAACCAAAACCGCCCATAACATACATTCCCCATTCCACCCTCAAAAGAAAGTCCAGAAAAACCGTGGAAAATTCAAAACGCCAGACATGAGGAGGAGAAAGAAATAATTTTCCAAGCAAAAGATAAAACCTCAGAAATCAGACCAGAGACATACCTGCTCCTAGAATGAGAATCTTCTTGAGGTCCATTCTTTTCCCTCCCTTGAACCCTAAATGGCTCCAATCCGCTGAAGCTTTCTGTGGTTCGATTGCAGGTTGGGCCATCTCCTTTTCGGCTCCAAGTACAGATGCGACCCTCCATTTCCTCCACTCCTGCTGCTTTGCCGCCCCCGCAGTCTCCTTTGCTTCTGAGGTCGTCCTAGGCTCCAGGGGTTTAACAGTAAACACAGAGGAGGAAGATATTTCTACTGATCTGACAACGGCGACGCCCTTGACTCCTCCATGGGAATAGGAGGAGGAGACCCAATGAGGGGGAAAAACTGAAGCTGCTGCTGCTGCTCCCAACTTCCGCCCGCTGCTGGCACCACCAGCATCACCACCAAAGAAAGACGACGACGACAGCAAATGCGGAGGCTTGACAGAAACCGCCGCTTCCGGCATTTGAATTCCAAGTGCCGCACGAGCCAGCATTGTATTTACCATCTTCAAGAAAAACACTTCTCACCCCACCAGTCTCAAGCTTTGTCTCTCTCTCTCCAACCCCCCTCCTCTCCGGTCTGCCTGGTTCTCTCTCTCTCTCTCTCTCTCTCTCTCTCTACATACAAGCTCAAAACCCCAGAACTTGATTCCCAGGAAACAAGAACAATCTGCAGCAGTGGGACCTGTTTGTTCCCCGTTTCTCTTCGGTTTCCGAAATCTAACAAACACAAAAGAATCCCAGCAGAAGAAGGAGAAACTAGAACTACTTACTTGAACTTTCTTCTCTCACAGAGGCACCAGAGTATATATATATATATCTCTCTCTCTCTCTCTCTCCCCCAAAGCTTTTCACCAACCCAGAGCGGAAAAAACAAATTTCTGGCACAATCGGCGAGAATGTCGTCGAGAAGCGACGAAATCGATCCTCTTTGGCAGCTTATCTTGTTCAATTTCTATGTCAACTGCGCTTGCAATCCGCCGCATGCATGCATCTCTCCATGAAGGGCCAGGAGGGACGGCCGTCCTCGCCGCACAACAGCGGCGCTGTAGGGCAACAGGAACGGACGGAGGGAGCGGGGGCCGGTCGTTCGTGACACGTAAGCCTGACATGTCAGCAACAGTTGCTCAATAGCACACAAATCTAGGCACTTTTTTGGAACTACTTGGCCCAACAGGACAACTGGACCATGCCACTTGGTCCCACCGTGGCACGTCTAGGGTCCCCAAATTGGAACCTACATGGATGGCCACCAGGAGTCTATTCTCCACTTTTGTTGTGAGCTCTTGGATTGGGTTCTCTTTTACACGTGGCGTAATCGTGGCCCCAAGTAACCTTCAGTGAGTAGGACCAAATATAGCCCCCTTTAGGCCTCGTTATCGATAGGGATAAGTGTACGTTGGAAGCGGTGTTCACACGATGGGGCCATAGCAGAGCTGGCAGATAAAAGGAGTTTGGAATTTTAGGGTTAGGATGATGGGCGGTGCCTTTGAGAGCTTGCGGTTGGAAAGTACACAGCGTCCCCATCCCCACAAGTCTTTTTTTTCTTTTGGGGGATGGGGGGGAGGTGGGGGTATGTAAATAGAGAGGCAAGCCGCAAGACTAATGTTCAGCACTAATTTTTTATTCGTAAAGTCACGCAATTCGTAAAGGGGGCGAGAACGACCAGTTTCGGCATAATAGGGCATCAAATGCGTAAGTAGGAATGAAAACTGTACAAACCGAAATAACTGGGACCCAAACTAGTTTTTCCACCAATTTTGGTGGTAAACTGAGTGTGTTTCATCACCTCTTTCCTTTGTCCGGATTGCCTTCAAAGCATAATAGGGCATCAAATGTGTAAGTAGGAATGAAAACTGTACAAACCGAAACAACTGGGACCCAAACTAGTTTTTCCACCAATTTTGGTGGTAAACTGAGTGTGTTTCATCCCCTCTTTCCTTTGTCCCGGCCGCCTTCACAGCTGCTACATATATTTTAGCTACTCCTACCTGTAGGATTACTACAATTACTCTGCAACCTTGTGCATTAAATGCTGAGATTCAACATTTCATATTGAGATTTAATAAAATTTCCTTGCTTTGGAGATAGGTACCACCGAGAGAGGGGATAGGGGATGAAAGCAGGCCCCAAAGACAAGGTGACTTTACGGATATGTGTAAAGAATTGGATCAAATCTTAACCTAGCAAGCACCTTACAAATTGTAAGGCTGTTCACAAGGTGTAAGGAATTGGATAAAATTTAACACATTACAAATTGTAAGGCTTGTATAATAATTGGATAAAAGTATATGGCATGTTGCATGGTTTTTTCTTTTGTTATATCCTACTGATGACCACAACCATCTTCATTTTCAAATTAATTACACAAAACAAACATTGTAGGTGTCTAATGCAATTTGAAACAAAAAAAACATGTTGAAGAATCAACGAAAAATCACACAAATTTGTCATGACCAGTGTTGTGCAAGTATTTGGATTAGTCCCTTACCTAAGGGAGATTTCAATTCCAGATGCTTAGAAACTAATTGGAATTGAGTCTTAGTTATGGAACCGGGTTGAGAACTGACCCCTGGTTCCAAGGTTTCAAAAAAAACTGGAACCAGACTCAAGTCCAATTCCTAAGTAATTTAAGAACCAAAATCAAACTAGTTTTTTTTTTTAAAAAAATCTGATTTCAGTTTTAGCCCTTGGTTTAAGGTTTGGGGGAATGAAAGTTTTTTTTGAGCAATTTTTTGCTTTTTTTTTTACAAGATTATCTGGGAAATTTTGGATAAATATGTTTTTCTAGTGTAATTTGGACCAATTTTGCAATTTTTGGGGCAAAATTTGCTAAAATTTTGACATCACAAATATGGAAAAAAGCAATAGGTGGAATAGTTTAAAGTTTTGTGGATTTTTTTTTTCTTGTTTTGTGGGTTTTTTGTTTTTTTGGTTTGTTTTTTTCTTCCTCAACATTGTCGTGGTTGGCATTGTGCTCTTATTTTCATTTTAAAAACAAACAAAGTTGCATTAGATTTATTTATTTTGGTGTTCTTGATTGTGAATCATGTTCATGGGTTTTATTTTTGACATTGGTCTATATTTTTTTCACAAGTGAGGATATGTTTTTTTTTCTCATGTTTTTTTTTTTCAATTGATCACCATCACCTTTTTCTTTGTTCCTTTTGGTTGTAATTGTCTTGTTGGTCTTATAGGTGTAATTTTAAAAGTTCACCATCATCACTTTTTTATATGTTTTTTTAGTCGTGATCGCTTTTAAATTTTTTTTATCATGATTTTTGGCACTCATCATTGTCGTCATCTTCTCTATTCCTCATGGTCGTGATCACCTTATTGAACTTCTAATGGTGACTTCTTATTGATCACCATTGTTTTTTTTTTCCCCTGTAGTCATGATTGTTTTGTTGGTCTATTGATCACAGTTCCCAACGTTCAATATTATCACCTTCTTGTTTACTCTTCTTGGTCATGATTGCCTTGTTGGTCTTTTAATCATGGTTTTTAGCATTCATTGTTTTCACCATTTTATTTTATTTTTAGTTGTGATTGCTTTGTTGGTTTCTTAGTCATGATTCTTGGCGCACTATGAGAAATAAAATGATTTGTAATCAACCTTGTAATTCGGTTTTTGAGTTACAATGATCACTTGCAATTTTTTGCATTCATTGTTTTCACCATTTTTATTTTTGTTTCTTTGTTATGATTGTTTCATTAGTCTCTTGGTCATGGTTCTTAGTGCATTCTGAGAAATAAGGTGATTTACAATTGGCCTTGCAATTGGATTTTTGAATTGTAATGTTCATTTGCGATTTTTGGCATACATGGTTCTCACCATTTTCTTTGTTTTTGTTTCGATTGCCTTGTTGGTCTTTTGCTCATAATTTTTAATGCACTATGAAAAATAGGGTGATTTGCATCTAACTTTGAATTTGGTTTTTGAGTTGCAATGGCCATTTGCAAATTTATGCAACTTAAAATATTTTTGCAACATGAATGCTATTGAATAAATCGCATGAATTGCAATAAACACAACTCATTATATGTGAAACCATATATGTATACAATTCATGCAACTCAATTACAACTATGTAATTATTATGCAACTCCAATGCAACTAGTTTATAAGTACCATTGTAACATCATGTTGATGTTGTTTTTCATTCATCTATCAATGATGAATTCTATTGATTTCCAATGCAACTATGAGTATAATGGAAACACATTAATGGCTATAACTAATTAACAACACGTGGCAACTCACATTAACATGAGGTAATGCTTGTGTGTAACTATAATGTACCCAATTTGCAAATGGCAACTAAATGATTATTATGGAATAACTAAGTTAGGCAAGGGTTTTCATTCATCCATCAACAAACCTAATGTTTGCATGATGTTTCATTCATCCATTGACAAACGAAATCCATTGACGTCTTTTATAACTAGGTGTTTAGTTATGAAATCCAATGTAATTATCTGGTAATTGATTTTAATAATATTGATTAACTAATTACAACTTACAATGCAAATGTATAGACCTTGCACACACATTATCATTATTCAAATTATGATAGATAGTGTCGAATTGAATTCCATCACTATTTATGAACATAAAATTGATCTAAAAATTGTATGGATTGACATTCAAGGTTGGAAAATAAACTACATAAGCTTCTTTTTTTTTATAATTAAAATACAATTTGACTATGAATCTAAATATATTACCCAAGTTATTTTATAACAAAAAAATTCCTTTATCTAAACAAAAGTTCATCACAAAAATGATGAACCACAATAATCAAATATTGTCATTTAAAACATTGTATTTTTATAAATTATTTTTAAAATTTTCTATCAAAATGTAGGTTTTTCATTCCACCTTGTTTGTTTAAAATTTGTCAAATTATGATATTCATGAATGTCATGTGGGAAATGACATCAATAGCATATACATAACATGTAAAAGATATCTAAATGTGCATCCTTTCAATTTAAATAAAATTAGTTTACAACTGCAATGTCATTAACAAAACTTATTTATCATTAAAATGCAACATACACTACATTGTAATGCAAAAGATATATAAATGTATGTCCTTTCAACATAAATAAAACTAGTTTATAACTACAATGCCACTAACAAAATTTATTTATCACAAAAATGCAAGATACATAACATAGATACAAATTAAACTATAATCAACAACAATTGCATACAATGGTGGTTTACAATAAAATGCACCACACAATTGGAGTATTGAGGTTAAAATTCACCATACCTTTGTTGTTTTAGATTTCTTTTATTACATGTATTAGTTTGGATTACTCCACAACCAATAACATATTCAATGACATAGTTATTAACAATTTAACCAAATTATATAACATCAAATGTGCATGTTCTTTTATTCAAGACTAAATTTTTCAAATAAAACCATCATATTATTTTTGAAAAAAAATTCAACCACCAAAAACAAGAACAAGAACTTTCAACTTCCAAGAATAAGAACCTTCAACCTCCAAATTTCTAAATAAACAAATAAACTTATGACAACATTTTAGCTCTACTTTTAAATTGAGATTTTTTTTAAAGTATTTAACACATGAGATGATAATTGCATCAACAAAAGATTTTTAAATGCACAAATTTTTTAAAGAAAAATAGTTTATCCATTTTAGTTCATCTTAAGTTTCTTGACAATCAACATAGGTGCATGAAAGTTATTGATGCAATGGGGAAGATTTGTTGATTTATTACCATGTGTGATTTGTTTAGGGGTTTTTTACCCAAATTTCATTTTTTCAAATTTCAAATTCCAAATTGAAATTTAGTTGCATACTAGTTGTCCACATGTTCATTTGGTTTATTTGTTTATTTTGGCCTACATGTTTACTAAATGTTAGTTTTTAAAAGGAAAAAATATATCCTTTGTAGTTTTTGATTTTTTTTATAATAGGCATAGGCCCATGATCAACTTAAAATAATCAACCCTTATTAATGAAAAAATTAGATGTTTGGGGTACAAGACATTGATTTATATATAGGTAGATTCGTTTGCACATCCTAATTGCATTTGTAATACAATATACACACTACTTTTGATTTCAATTCAAAAACAAGTTTTCACCTTCAATGAATTATATGGTCTAACAAGTCCATAAAGCAACATGATATTGTGAGTTGTAATGTCATGAAATTTTTTTATAAAATACTTGAATAATAGTCACAAAATAGTGAAAAAATATTTTATATCTAATGACAACCTAGCGGCACAACTAATTGTATCAATGAGAATCATAATCAACAACTAATTAAAAATAAGTTGAAAGTGTCATATGTAATGGGTGGTGAAAATGCATACATGTGCCATGATCATATCTATCAAGATCATACACTAGTTGCAAAATAATCATTGATTGGGTGTTACATTTACCCTAGTTGTAATGTAGTTGTCATATGTTATTAAATTGCAACTTGTCAACAAAGTCAAACATAGTTAAAAACGACCATATCTATGATGTGTGCATTCTATTATATAAAAGTTTATCTTGCAACTATAATACAACTTTCTGAATTTTTGACATGGCATTTTATTTACTAATTCCATGTATTTCCATGGGATAATTGTAACATGGTTTTATATTAATTGTTTTGGAGCTTTAGTTGTAGGGCAATCTAATTGCCACAAGCATGATTTCTCATAGTGGCGTTCATCGCCATCACCTTCTTCTCTACTCTTCAAATGGTCATGATTGCTTTGTTGGTTTCATGTTTGTGGTTTTGTATTCATTGTTGTTGTTTACTTCTATATTCCTTTTAGTTGTGATTGATTTATTGGTCTATTGATCATCATTTTTGAAATTCATCACCATTGCCTTCTTGATCTTGATGATATTTACATAATGAAAGTGGAACTAAGAAAAAACCTATAACCAAAAGTCACCAAAACTTGAACATTAAGTCAAACATGGCAAAGTAATAGGGGTAACAAAAATCAATGTTGTGAATAACCCCACAACCCCATAGCAAAAAGAGATCATGGAAACATGGAATGGCAAAAAATTAATTACAACATATAGCCCATTGAAAACTTTGATGTTCATAGAATATGTAAAAGTTTATTTTGGATCACCTTTAAGTGGATAATTCAAAAGTGGCCCAAAATTATATTACAAAACAAAAACATGATGAATAATTCTTATGAAGGTGATACAAATTTTAAACCATTGGTGGTAGCAAAAAAACCAATGTTTTAACTAGTTTTTAAAAGAAAGTTGATGTTCTTGGGGTCAAGTACATGATGTCATGACAATATCTAAGATTGAAGTTAATTTTGTAGTTAATGTTTGATTCTTTTGCAATATTTGAGTTCTTGTATTCCTTGATAAAGACATCAATTTTGTAGTAAGAGGAGCTTTGATATATGGGTTTTCCTCATTTCTACAAATAATTTTCCAAATGGCATCTAGTACATGTTTGCTTTCTACTAGCCATCAAATTATAATTGTCACCAATACCAACCTCCCTTCATAGTACATTGAAATTAAAGCTTGGGCATTGTCATCCATGAACTCTTTGAATCAAATGTGATCCATGCCATGAGATTCACTAAATAAAAACTATCATTTGCAACTAATTTTTGCAACAAAAAATGTTGTTTACAATTAAAATGTAGTTGCAAATAACATCTTTTAATTGCAAAAATTGGTTACAAAAGACCAAATTTTCTTCTATTTATTCATTAGCTTCTTGAAACATTGTTATAACAAACATTGCAAATTTGTATGCTCCAATTGCATGTCACATATAACAATGGTTGTGACAAGGAAGGATCATATATATGTGGTAGCCAAATGTGGTCCAATATTTTCCTTTGTTTAAACGATCAAACATTATCCATGCATCTTGCAAATCTTTTTTGAATTACATCATTTTAACCAAATCAACTCTAAATTTAAGTCTAATCATTGGAATTTTGAATAGGTATACTTCGACAAACCCTAGCTAAGGAAAACATTGTTTTGTATGATATTATACATTTTTCTCCTCTTAAATTCCAAAATCTTATCAATACTTCCACATGTAGTTGATTGACAATGAAATAATTGGACTTGATTATGCAAACTTGGGGATAAAATAGTTTTGAGCTTTTCTATGGGCTCATCCTTTGCTCCAAACACATAACTATCCATCCAAGACTTGTCCATCACCAATGCAATTGTAAACAAAAATCTTTCAAGGCATTTGGAATTCTTTTTTAATACGAGAATGCAAACCAACAAAATTATTTTTTAACAATCGTTTAAGTCCATTGGGTGTTTGTGTTTCTTGATGTGTAAACATGCCCTAGTCATATAATTTCTTTTGTGGGAGATGTAATACATCTTTGCAAAACAAGTGCAATACAATGTTTCATATTACAATGCACACAAATAACAAAGAAGTCCAAGGCATCCATGAAACCCACAAAGGGAAGATTCACAACTTGCCCATTCCAATGTGTACAATTTGGGTGCCCATTGTGTTTCATGTATGCACATCCATTATTAAGACAAACCAAATTACAAGCACATATGTTGCATATGGAAAATGAAACTATGGTCACTTTTTATGTTTGATGTTTTAGTAGATGCCTTATCATGGCCATCATACTTGTGATCCATGCCCAAAAATGCACTTCACTTGCCCTCTTGTGAGGATATTGTGGTAATTGAAAAACAATGTTGCCATTGAATTCCATAAATAAAAATGGCATAAATTAACATGCAATCTAATCAAAAGATCAATGTCACAAATTTCATTAAAACACCTTGGGACTTCTTCCAATTTTTGGAACACATCCAACACATTGTGAAGCTCAATTACTTCAACAATAGTCCTTGCAAAATAATGTGCATTGGTTGATTTATCTATAATTTGAATATTAAGTTTTAAAATATCATTTGGGCTTGTTGATAGAATATTGGGTGAAGGCCAAAAACATTCAACTAACAAGTTATGAAAAAGGGCACTATTTCAAGTGAATGTGAAAAAATTCCCTATGGAAAAATAGAACAAAAAAAACCATAGAAGGTGATTCCATGCTAACACAAGCCAAACCCACCCATTTAGCTGAATGTTTATTTTATAATATTTCCAAATATCCCCATTTGTAAGATGAAAAAAATCATTAAAAAAAAATTATGACATAACAAAATGTTGCATTATACTATCATGTAAAGATATGTTCAAAGAATCTCCCCAAAAATATTACATTTCAAGAATCTCCTTAAAAATAAAAGTCCTTATATTGATTTTAAAGCACTAGTTATAATGATTAACAAATGTTTTTGAGTATTTTATCCTTGTTGAATTCACTCTAGATCATACCACATGTTTTCATAATATATTACAAACATTATCGTGTAAACACATTAAAAAATTACACCATTAATATTTTCTTAAATGTTAAAACATGAAAAACCAAACATTGTTTACAGTTGTTGTGGTATGTGTTACCATGATTGCACCCTAAATTATGTATCTACCACCTGACAATAACCATACATTGTTTCCTTATGCATTTTTTTCATGTGGAGGAGGTACTCACATGGGTCCAACCATGTTCAAATTATAAGCCAATGTGATTGCTTGAAAATATAATTCATATTAAAAAAGAAAATTTGAATGAATTTTTTTGCAATTTATTATTACAAATACTAATAGTTTCCCTAACATATAATTTTTTGTGTTAATCATTGTTGAATATATATATTGTTAGAATCTAAATTTCATTTTGAAAACAATGATTGCAAATTCAAATCATACTAAAATATTTTAATTATTTTAAGGTTTAAAATATTATATTATAAATAACTTTTTTTGTATCACATGAACATCACATTCCATTTACACATGGTAAATTTTTTTTGAAAATTTGATATTCAAGGAAACATATTTTGAAATTTCAAAGTCCACACTTTTTTAAACATTGAATCTCAATTTCCTTACCATAAAAAACAATTTATTTAAAAAAATCTTAAGATAATCATTTACAAAATTGTTTACATTTGACAAAGTTGTTGAAGTTCAAAAATCCTTAATTAAGGGTCCAACAACAATGTTAATGAAAGCCATTGATGCTTCTTAAATCACATTTTGACAATGTAAAAAAAAAAAAATTAAAATATTATTTAGACAATTTTTTACATTATTTCACTATGTTTTCTAAACATGAAAAAATTAGTTGCAAACTTTTAATGTGTTAAAATGCATTTAATATTTATTGGATTACTTTCAAACTTATCTTGATATTAAATTCATATATTAAAAAGGTGGGTGTACATAATTTACAACACAATTTGAACATTACCTTAATTTGTTAGCCTTGGAAGCATGTAAAAAAAGGGTTATGCCCAAGGTGGCTCCTATTAGTATCATTGGACCTTTAAATAATTTCTTACACAACACCAAAATGTGGCATTTACAACTACATTTACAATTACATGACTTTGTAATCCAAATTATCATGTTGTAAATGCCACTAGTTGCTAAGATGATCACAATTGTAACCATCATTGTGACTGCACCTATGACTATAGAATATTATTTATATATATAATATATAATATATTTTTGTACATAATATATTTATTTATATTTATTCATTTAATTTAATCTTAATTATTTATATATTGTATACATATGGTTTGTACACAAATTGTATAAATTTTATATACAATATAAAACATGATGGTATTATATTTTATTATACATACCATTAGTCAACATAATCAACATATATCATTATACATATTGTTGGTCAACATACATCAACGTTGACTATAATCAACATGGTGAGAACAAGTATTAATCCTTCGACTTCGTCCAAGGCCTTTGCCATCCACCTACCACATTACATGTGACATGATGTTGTCACATAAAACTTTATCATGTTCTAATGTTTGAATGTATAAAAATATATAAAATACAAATATTTAATTTCTTTTCCAACACTTACTTAAATGAAAATATGAATATGAATAATTTAAATTTGGAGCATAATCTACATATGTGGACCAATTAAAAATTCAAACAACAAATTTTGTACATAGGAAATCATTTTGGAATTTTGGAATTTTTAACATATCCATTATGTTTCAATACATGATAAACTTTAATACATATATGTATAATTTGAATATAAACATTGATATTTTTAATTTATTTTTTAATTCTGAAATATTAATACAATATGATATTATTAATATATTATATGTATATATATATAATGTATCATATGTATATAATATACACATATTATAATATATGTATACATATATATACATGTATATTCAATATTTAATTTTCATTATATCATTTAATTTAATGATCATATATTAATTCAAAATTTATATTTATTTTTTGTATATTGTAAGTTAAATAATAGAATTGATATTTACAAAAATATATGTATTTACCAATTAATTTTATTATATTTATTATAATCCAACCACCTAACATAACATTATGATTATATTGGTTTTTCATTATTTCATTTTTTTATAAATTTAATTTTATCAACATATACACATTTAACACATTATATACACATACATATGCAATGTTATATGTATATAAATATTTATTGAAATATTTTTTAAATATATACATAATACAAAAAATATCTTGTAATAAAATTATGATTTTAAAATTTGCAATTTATATTTAATCATATTATTCTAAAAAGTCATTTTATATATTTATGAATTTATGAATCCTAAACCCATAGATAAATTTGTTTTAAATAACATGAATTTTTTTTAATTGTGTTATTTTTGTTATTAAAATAGGATATTTAAATTAAATTTTGCTAAACTAAGCTAAAGTTCATTAATTTTGTTTAATTTTGGTTAAAGTAATATAAATGAGGCTAAAGTAGGTTATTCTAGCTAAAATAGGATAAATTTTCTTATATTTTGATAAACTTGGTTAAAACTTGGTTAAGCTTGGTTAAATGAAGATATTTTTTTCTAAATTAAATGATTTTGGCTAAATTTGGTTAAACCTAACAATTTTTTTTATTAATTTTGAATTTTTTAAAAATTGAATAAATTTGGCTAAACCTTAAAATGTATGTTAAATTTATTTATGTATTTGGATAAATTTTAATAAATTAAGCTAAACTTGGATAAATTAAAACATCTTTGTTAAACTTCAATATTAAAGTTAAATTTGGTTAAAATTGGTGAAATCACATTACGTGAATGCACTTAAGCTGAACATGGTGAATTAAACTTGGCTAAATTTGAAATTTTCTAGCAAATAAAGTTTTTAAATGTATTTTGCTAAAATAAAGGCCAACTAGGGTAAATTCAATTAATTAATATAAATTTGGCTAAACTTGGCAAAATTTAAATGTTTTTAAAGTTGGTTACATTTGGTTAAACTGAACTAAATTAACTTTCATATGTTAAAATATGTTAGATAAGCTAAAATATAAAATTATTTTGAATAAATTAAGTTATTTAAGATAAATTAAGCTACTTAGGGTGAATTAACCTTAAGTAGGTTAAATTAAGATTGGATTAAACTAAACTAAATTAATTTAAATTAAACTAGGTTTAGATTAATTCATACTAAACTAAATTTTAATATATTAAACTAGGAATTATTTAAATTATATTAAATTAAGGTAAATTAAGCTATGTTAGGCTTCTAATACAAATTTGACCATGTTGATATGTATTTCAATTTTTTTTTAAACTTGTTGAGACAAGGTTAAGTAATAACTTTAATATGGTTACAGTAGTCATTATCATATTTGTAGTCATAGACTCATGGTTATGACTATAGCCATCAAAATGACTATGACTCAAGTCCACTTACAACTACATGATTATTTTGGTCAATAGTCGCAATATGTCTTAGTCATAGAAACCACATTTTGGCATAGTGTTAATTTGAATTTTTAAAGATTTATATAAGTGAATTAGCACAACTTCCCATGATTATCATGATTTTCACATGGCAATGCATAAAAAAATGTACAACAACATCACATGTCATAAGGATTTAACATGGTTTTTTCCATGTTTGAACTTGTTTTCATCCACATGTTTGGCCATTTGATCTTACAATCTATGTAGCAACAAGAATGCTATGTAATTCTAACATGAAAGAAATTTCAAAAGTAAACACTTCAATGTTTGAAATTTCTTGTTGATCACAATTATTGGAGATTTCAAAAGTGGGGGACAATCGGCATCCTCCTAAGTGATACAATATGGCACTATGGAAGTGAAGCAAACATGTGACATGGTTTAATTTTTATATTCCATGAGAAAAGGTGTCAACAAAAGAGTTTAAAGATTAGAATTACAAAGCTTTAGTTTGCAAAAAACAATGTATAATATTTGCAAAATAAATACCACTTTGACAAACATTTTGCATGTACCCACACATATGTTTCCATGGGTTCAATATGGTGTGAATGTCATTAATTGAATTGTGCATGGATGAACATAGAAATATTAATTGCAAGAAATCCTTGCATTTTCTTATATGTGTGCAAGATATTCATTGAATACTTGATAATTGAAGCTAGTCACTAAGATTCAACAACATTGCTTAGAGTTTGCAAATTCAAATATAATCTAGTGGTTGAAATAAGTTTGGGTTTAGTATAATGTTAAGATATCTTAGCAAGGGAAAAATTAGATTATGAAAAAAATGGTACAAATACTAGCCATTAATGACTATTAATAGCTATATCCAACTTGGATCCAAATTGTTAACAATGGCACCATAGGGGATGTAGATCATTGGGTAGGAAATTATAAATGGGTATTTAAAATTATTTAAACTTTCAACACTAATTCAATATACTCATTGAACTATAAATAATATATGATGAAGTGTGTACACCCAATTAGGGTTGATTCACATTAGAATTGAATAGCTATCGACCATGTAAAACAAAATGGATGAACGTCTTGGGACCCAAAGGCCTTGAAACATGAAAATCCCAAAATGACTTTTGTTCATATGTAGCATTAAGGATCCATCACACCACACTAAATTGTGTGAAACAATCACAAATTAACGCTTTGTGGTCTCCCAATAAATTATGTCAACCAATATTCATAACTTTTAATTACATGGTCTCCCAATGAAAAAACCATTAAGAGACTTTTAATGATTATTTTTTCATTGTCATTACCTATTTGATTTTTCATCCATTTTAAGGGTTCAACTTAGGTCCACAACCTTTTGTATGCTTATTAATTTTCGTCCAATAAATTACTTTTCAATTAATGGACCATGGTCCCAACAATTTTTGGATAAATAATATCATTACATGTTTTAAATCTTAATTCATGAATTGGCTAATGAAGGAAAGTTGGTCAATAATATGGTTACTCATGAGATATTTACAATCTTTTGAATGTTGTGAATTTCCAATAAAAAAATACATGTGGGGATGTAAAGGAGTGAAACACAACATATCCAACACATCATTTGGGAATCATAATCACACAATAGGACCTAATGAAACATAAAATAAAACTTGTGACATCATTTCTTAAAGAAGACCTCCTTAGGTTTAATATATAAAAAAAGAAAATTTAACTTATACAATTTCAAATTTAGGATTTATCTTTTTTGTAGGTTTGGAAATATTTACGATAAATCTCATAAATGTGCTTACAATTAATAGAAGTGTTAAACACATTGATTATTTGATAAAATACTTAAAATTTTAATTCAATAATGTAAGTTATAAAATCATCAATAGAAAAACTAATTATTTAAAATGTTTGTTATATTTAATATTTATTATATATATATAATTGGATTAAAAAAAAATTATCATAAATTTTGCCAAACTTTTAATGCCACAAATTTTTTTTAAAAAAATTAAACGTGTTTACAATGTATTTTTCTATGATGTGTAATTTTTAGATGTTAAAAAATATGTCCAAACATGTAATGAAATTGATGATGAAAAGACAAGTTCATAAATGTAGGAAATTAAATAAACATGATTTTATGTAGTGACCAAAATTATCGATGTGTAAAGGGTAAATAATGACTCCATGAACTATTAAAATGAATTTTCAATCTCATGAATATTGGTGATTCGTATGATTTGAAATTTCAGAAATAATATTGTTAAAGCTAGTCACAAGACACAATATGTCTAAAGTTTAATGTCATGACCCTAACCTTGAGCTCATGACCAAAGCAAAGGCATGGAAAGGTGTGGGCCAAGAGTGCAATTCAAGAGTTATATTCACATTCCCAAGAGTGTGAGAGAATGAACCCACACACTCCCAAGTGGATTTTAACTTTAGAAGTTGGAAACCTTATATAATTGCAAATATTTTTAAAATGATTACATGGGTTAAAACTCATTGGATTGAAAAGTTCCTTATATTATTGGAAAGTTCTTAAAACTTAAATGTCTAAAATTGATTTACATGACCCATTTGAATATTTAAAACACAAGTTATGGCCGAAAGAATGGTGAGGAATCAAATTGTCAATTTGATTCCTTAACCATTAAAATTTAGGAATTGACTTGACTTATTTGCGTGCAGGTGGCGTGCCACATATTGTTCGAAAGTTTTTGACAAGAACTATAACTTTGCTTCATACCTCACCTTAATCAAAGGTTTACATAAGAAATTACGGGCCTCCAAAATGTCAGAAGTTCTAATTTTGGGAATTTTGAGACTCCCAACTTGGGATTCCGGAGAAAAAATGACATTTGGATGTTATTTCCATGGCTGATCACAGGGAATATCATACGAAAGAAGGTGATGGTTTTCCCAAGTCCAGATCATGGTGAGTCTTGTGAGTTTGTGTATGCATGTGATTCATTCGTGCACAAAAAGTGATCAAATTATGCACTGACCAATTTGTTGTTTGGTTTGTGCAAATCCATGTGAATAATTGACCTGCTTATCATTCGTTCTAGTCCCTATCCCGAAGCTTTAGCACACCCCTTTACCCCTGAAGTGTTGCGAGTTAAAGAACATACCCCAATTCCTTCTTCTTTTGTTATTTTCACCTTCAGACTCACATTTGAATCTTTCAAGGAATTTGGGGGTGCATCATTTAAAATGAGGTGAAAATAAAAATTGATTAGCACAATGATTCTAAGCTATAAGGTAGTAACCACAACATGAGGAAAAAATAACTTAAATCAAATGTGAATGTCACTTCCACATAATGCACAAGGTGATTTGTAACACTTATTTTACATGCCAAATCAATCTCCATTAATATCAAACTTCTCATTGAATAGGTGATGAAGCAAAATACACAAGGGTTTTTCCTGCACTTCTATTGTTGTAGACACAAAGTAAGGGCTTGAATAGAATAAAATAGTTGTATTTTGAAGGACGTTTTTACAATTGACACCATGGGGAAAAAATCACTATAAGTTCAAAAGAAGTGGGTCCAAGAAGAGAACACACACATTGTTGCCACAACAACAAGTTGATTTATAAAGGAGATTTGACCAATGGAATATGTGACAATGGAAGAAATCGACAAGAAGGCAAACCTATTAAAGGAACAAAAAACAACTACAATGTGGGTGGGGAAACATGCAAACATTGGATGATCAACAAGACATTCGAACACTAATGGAGGGAGGTGAAGATCATCTAGGTGCCATTCCTTCCCTAAAAACCATGCCCACTTTGGTGAGTTTGAATAATTTTGCAAAATTTAAAGTGTTGGTAATTATGTACATTAGGATCAAGGATTATCATTTATGTGAATTTGTTGTAAGGTGAACAAATAAAAGTGGTATTTGGAAAAAGGTTGTACAAACAATGGTATGTATTTTCCTAACCTTTTTTTTCGATATATATGACGAATGGTCATAATTTCTTAAGAAAAAGTTGTCCAATATATTTTTTATACAATTCCTTATAATGTATGATTTTTTCTAAAGAGTGAAATGGGTTGCAAACATAAAAACACGACCCACATCCACCTCCTTCATGATGTGGTTAAAAAAGATGTGTGAGTTAATCAAGTTGAGTAATAAAAATGGTTATTTGAGGAAAATATTATAAAATCCATGATTTAAAAGCTTATATGAAAATTATTTTAATTATTATGATTTCAAATGTCGAGGTGCATTATACCATATAAATTTGTGTATTTTTTAATTTTTTATTATAAGTAAAGAAAACACTAATTTTGTTGTTTTAAAATTATTTTTGGGTACTCTATATTCATTTCATAATTTTCATATTTATTTCGACATTTCCATAATAAATAAGAAACATCATTATACATAAACATTTTCAATATTAACTTAAGTTGACATTTAAAAACATGTATAATTAAATATTAGTTGCACCTTAGGCAGGTCATGCTTTTGTGTTTTCACTCAATGTTTAAAGATGTTTTTATGAACCTATTTATTTTTCAAGCTTCCCATCATTATCATTTTCACATATACTATTCTTTTTTTTGCATTATAATGAATTGCAATAGCTTAAGTTTTCTTTTTATTTAAGATGTTTATTTCATCCGTTTTCAATACATTTAATTAGTTTAAATAAATTTGGACATATTGAACTAGTTTCTCAAAGTTGTGTCCTTTTGAGATGTTGTAATGACTTTTTGGACTTTTTGGACATATGTTCAAAACTAACATTCATTCTCCCTCTTCATAGTTATGATCTATGTTTAGATTTCTATTCAAAGCATGTTGTGAAAAACACATTTAATTATCCATGTTTACTAGTAATTGAGGATCCCTTGTTTGTACCTTTGTTTGTTATTATCCATAAAATATTCTCTGGGGTTATAATAGCTTTCATCAATGATCTAAATGCCCAAAATGCTTTTGCTTCTAGGGTTGCTTTTATTTTTGTTTCAAACCTTCGTTTTTCACATATGATTATGTTGATTTATCAAAGAAAAAATTGTGGCCTTTGTTTCCATGTTTGAAAATCCTTAAAGATTTTTTTTGTTTCTTTATCAATAGTTGTAATTTATTAGCTAACACAATTCTCCATGTTTGTAATGGGCAAACCCATCCTTGGGTGGTACCACTAGAAACAGCCTCACCAAAATTCAAGGAAAGGTGGACTTAGTTTAATTTAATAATTGTAAACTGTGATTTTTACTATTGACTTGCACCACATGGGTTTTGCACTATATGTATTATGGAAAAAATTGTAAATTCTTACATATATTAAACAATTAAGAAACTTGTGTTCCTAAAATGTTTCTTGACATGTGTTTTTGAGATTCTTAACCCCTTATCATTAAATGTTAAGTTGCACCATTGTAATTTTTTTGGGTTTATCAATCATAATCATTAGGATATGACTCAAATTTTTTATTAAAAAATTTGAGGATTATTATAAATTTGTAAACATGGGTGTAATGGTGTTTCAAAACCTCCTTGTCTTGACTTAAAAAATTTGCTCAAAAACTTATGATTGCTTCAATCCAAGTTATATATTAATCAAATTTAGAAAAGGACCATCTCAGGGCTTCCTAAAAATTAAAGGCATTAAAAAAGAATAAAAAACATGTTTTTTTTGTGTTCATGAACAAAAAAACCCAAACTGTTTTTTTCATGAAACTTTTGCCTTGACCATTCATTTGGAATATTAAAACATTTTTTTTTAACATCCATTTAAAGTTTCAAATTCTCCATGATTTGGGTAATATTTTAATATAAAATTTGAAATAAGAAACCTACTTTAAGTGAATCCGATGTTATTAAAAAGTTGAACGGGTCTAATAAATTTGGGATGTGATGTTCTTAGTGGTACCACCCAAGCATGAGTTTGCCCCAATAATTCATCAAATTATAATATTCTAATTTTATTTTGAGATTTGTGATGATTAGGTTGAACTTGCATTGGATATCCATATCCATATGCAAAATTGCAACTATTTTTAAAAATGTGGATACATATTTTTAAGCATCTTCTAACAGCCCTTAGATTTTTAATCTTATTTTGTTATCACTATTTTGTGGGTTCTTCATGGGCTCAAGTAGTATGCCACCTTTTGGTGGGGGGGGATAATGTTTATAAATATTTAAGCTTTGATATATTGAACTTATGAATATTATTTATTTCAATGGTCAATAAAACTTGAAGTTCTTTGATTTTTATTGCATAATATTAAGGAACCACATGTTTTAATAAAAAATTTAATAAATTTTAAAAATAAATACATCAAAATATTTGTCCCACTTTTACAAAATAGGGTTTCAAATATATGAAACTACCACTTTAATTGGATTTTTTATATCTTCAAATTGATAGAGCCTTAATATGCATTAATGTATTTTTGATTTTTTCATATTATAATCATAATCTATCAAAGTTTTAATTTAAAAATATGTTGGAAACCTTGAAAAACTAACTGATTTAAAACATAATTTTCATCCTTTTTTCTTAAATTAAAAATCTTCAAACTTTATGTGTAACTTACCATAAACTCAATGGAGGGCCCCATGGTTTCATGAAACTTAATGAGGTTTTGAATAAGTTTTTTCATGTTTATGCATAACTATGATGGTGACTATTGTTGGGACATACTTTTTAACATACTTTACCATGCTTATGCCCTCTTTCCAAATTCACAAATTTAGGTGCTACCAAATTCTTGGGATAAGCCCACTGTTTAAATAATATGTTTGCTTTGGTGATGAATAAATTGGTAGATCTATGTGTTGAACATCTCAAGGCAACTTTCAAAATATTGCATGTGTTTTTTAATATTATACCATACTCACTTTGTGGATATTCTTGGCTTGCATTAGCTTATCAATTGTTGAAATTAATTCTCTATCTAAACATTTGTATATGTAAAACAAGCTTTCAAAGGTCCCTAGACTTTTGTGCTACAATGTATAATCAATTGATAGATCTTCCATTCATTCAACATGGCATGGGAAATTTTTGGGCTTCTACAAGCTCGTCAAATTTTTTAACTTCTACATTGCTTCACATTCATTCTATTGTTGAATTTTCAAATTTGGTTTAATGTAGTCAATCCAAAAAAAATTGATCAAAGTTGATCAATCAAATGGTGGATAATTTTTTAATGCATCACATTTGTTCTAGGTGGGTTTTATGGAGATCCATATGAATCTTTAGATGAGGAATGGAATGTCAATTTGCTTCACCTAGCAAGTACGTGGAATAGGTCCATAGGGGGAGGTATTCCTATTGGATTGGATGCAAATGCAAACATCAATGAACCCATCCATGATGCCTTCACTATGGTAGATATGATCCATGATGAAGGCATGCAAAGGATGCCAAAGGGGTTGGAAGATTATGTGGAACAAGACCAAGATCAATGAAGGGAATGGGGGTGTGAATTATGTGGGAGGAGCTAATGCAAGAGATATTGGTTTAATGAAAATCTTCCCCTTGTAATAAGGCTAGAGAATGATGACATATTGGACGATCAAAAATATGTTGATGGGGACGTTTTGGCCTAGAAAAATTCAACCAACTTTGGATACCTTCTATGAATGTGAAGAAGATTAAGGTGTTAAAATAGTTGGTAGTTGCATGGAAATCAATGAAATGCTAATGTTAAATTGCCCCAAATGCAAATGTAGGAATGTGTGGACTATGAACTTCAACCTTCTGTAGGTGCAAGTGATTTTTATTTTTATTTTTGGTTTTTGGAAAGTAACTAATGTGGGTATCAAGGGCATGTGTGAATAGGAGATTGCGGTAATTGCAAGTGGGAATTTATCAATTACAAAGGAAATAAATTTGAACCAATTTAAAAACATGTAATATCTAATATAACCACATCAAATGGTGTGTTGAGCTAGTTTTGTAAGTAAGATTTAATGTGATTATTTAATCATGTGACACATCAAGATTTTGGTGAACATTTTAGATTACATGCTTATTTTTGTGGTAGGATAAAAAATTACGTGATTAAATTTTGCCAACACGATCAATTATAAGAGCAAAAACAACATAGGAATGATAGAAGAATTAAACCCCAATTTTCCTATGAAAAAATCTACCCATTGTAACACAAGTGTCTTTCCTTAACCACACCCCGCACAAAACCACCCCAAGTTTTGAAATCCAACCCCACATAATTCACAACCCAAAAAATTACAACTTACACAACCATGTTGACATTTGCATAACACATATTCATGCCATTAATTATGAGACACAAGTGTAAACAAAAGCATCAAAATGGCATAACAAGCTAGACTTACAAACAATAAGTCATAAGTCAACTTTAAGGTCAAAGTTAAAGATGATTGAATTAAATGAAATGCCCAAAGATTACAGACCTACCAACAACAACCCCCTTGAAAAAAAATGTTAATATTCACATCAATATTTGGTCTTTTGATCCTTGTATGAATGTATAGTTTGTTGTGAATATGAGACATTTTATAATGTATATAATTTTATGAAAGCATATAGCTAGTCAAATCCAATTGCACAATGTGGTGATTGCAAATCTTAAATCTCATAAACCCAAGGGTGTTAAAAGTTTGTTCACCTTCCATGAACCCCAAAAGTTGGCAACATGCAACTTAGTCATATTAATAAACTTTGAAATCTTTTGTTCATTAGAAAAGAATGCAGTTTTGCAACTAGTCCTTATGAATAATTTTTAGTCATAGATGACATTAATGACTTAACTCTGACTAGTTGTGTTGGGCACATCATGTGTGGCCATAGTCACAAACAACATGGATTTTGGATAGAAGAAATTTATGATTGAATTGCAATTATAACATATATCCCATATACTTTGTCCTCCTTTTCAATGTTGTAAACTATATTAATAGATGTGCATTACTAACATTTTAAAAGAAAATGCCATTTGGGATGAGTGAATCAAAGAGGATTGACTTTAGAGGTTGAACCCAATGTAAAATAAAATCTTCATAAAAAGATCCTACTTGCCTAACTTAGGCCTACCTACCTACCTAACTACCCACCATAAGCCTATTTTATTAACTATGTACCTATTTAATGAACATACCTACTTACCTTTTTAACTTACCTACCTACTTATTTACATTGGTAGATAGTAGGTAACTTTCAACCAACCTACTTATCTTAAATAGTCTTTAAATACAACTTTAGTATATGTATAATATACCATAAATACCATTTTAATACACCCATAAATATATACCCCTATTATATCTTAATGCACTTTTAAGGGTGTGATTAATTTTGGTTACTATTGTGACTAATGGGACATTTAAACTTATTTGAAAATGGAAATAATCATCAAAATCATTCATCCCATATGATGAAAAAACCAATCATCATAACATAGTTGTAGCAGGATCGCAAAAATGGCCCAAAATGTCCAAATTTGACCAAATAATTGCAAAAATGACCAAAGCTAATCATAAAAAAATATTTAGTTGCATGCAGTCACAAATAGAATGGTTAAATTTGGAAATTTTCTTCTAATGGTTTTAACATTGTAAAAGTTTCAATAATATGCCAAAATTGAATGACAAGATTCCTTGCATTTTTATCCAACTCCAAAATTGTTGTAAAGTTTGTGTAACATGGTTATTTTCAACATATTAATATATAGGTCTAAGGTTTAAGAATTCAACAAAGGGGGTACAAAGACCCCACTAGGTTTCACTTAGTTAAAAACACCTAAATAAGATTTAAAAATAAATAGATGCCAATTTTTTTTTTTCAAATTCCTCAAATAGGTGCATTGGCTAGGATCCTTAACATTAATTAACAATAAATGGTGATCATCCTGGTGGACTAGTAGATCTTTTTTGGAGTCCTACCTAGTTCTAGTGACCTACAATAACACATTATCTAAATATGGCAACTTCTATGGTTTTTTGGTTAAGATATGGCAAAAAAATTTAAATCTCAGAAATCCTTTTGTTGGATTCACTAATTTTTTTTTTTGTCACCAAGTTGCGAAAATTTTCCAAAAACAAAAAACATGGATAGATGCATAAGAAAATTATTTTTGACATAAGCAGTATTTAATATTGGGCATATATGATGCCCAAGGTATTCACAAGATATTGATTAAGGAATTGCATTACTAATTTAATTGACAAACCTTTTGCAAATTTTATGCAATTAACCTTAAAGATTGGCTTGATTGTCCTTGTTTCTATATGTCTTATATTTAACCAATATTTAAAACCAAAAAAATAGTAAGCTAAGAACTCATCTTTTTATGCTTAGTGTGTCCACTGTTAGAATTAAATTTGGTCCAATATCTGATCATAAACCTTGTTGAATGACATAAAGTTGTTATCCAAGTACTTCACCAAAGGATCTATGTACATCTTATCGCATTCCACTTGGGTTAATTTCGCAACAATCACAAAATCAGAATAAAAATTTCCTTTACTTAAACAAATTTGATTATCACATGCATGGTGTGAAAAAGTAACATTGAAAAATGTAAAGAATCAACATGATGTCAAGGCCAAGAAGGTTTTCCAAGTTTATTTTGGTTGTAGCAAATGTTCTTACTTCTTGAAACATGCAAACAACCAAAACACAATATTATTGTAATATTTTATTTGTTGCTGATAACATGCTTAACAAATAGATATTGACATTTTGAAAAAAAATTAGTATTTTGTTTCTAAGGCCTTAGTAAGCTTCTACAAAGTTTCAATTTTTGCCTAGAAGATTGTTGAAAATATAAATATATTGTTTGTAATAGACTTTCAACCTTGGAGACCATGGGGGGAAAATGAAATAATCTAAATTACAAGATTTTATTTACATGCAACACAATGAACACCAATCATATGAGGTGTTGCCCTATCTTTTAATTATGAAAACACAACTTTGTGTTTGCCCTAGACAATATCCACATAATCCACACCAAACTAGATCATTTTCTCCCCTAAGTTAGCCTATGTCATTCCTCCAAACTTCAACAATGCATAAAAGATGACCTTAAATAAGCTTTTAGCTCCTACCCTCCTAAGGCCCCAAAATTAATAAAATCAACATTTTTTTCCATCCTTTCACAACATACACATGCACAAATATCCAAAATTGATGGTCAATAGTTGAAACCTCATCAACAAATAACCAAAAATTTAGAATTTTTAACAATATTTTTGGTTTTCTCCAACACCACATCATAAATGGATTTTGCAATTCCTAGCCCATAATTGCCACCATAATGCTTAAAAGGAATTTTTTTATTTTCACAAATTTGAAAAGATCTTTGATTGATTTCAAGTCAATAAATGGCTTGCCCTCTGTCAAAAGATTAAAAATAAAATAAAAATGGAAGCATTTTTTTTTGAAATATTTATCAATACCAATTTTTAATTGTTCATCCATAGTTTTAGGGTTTAGGGTTTAACCCAAAATCCCTTTGACACAAAAATTGGGAGGAGGCATGGGGGGGGGGCATAACAACCCATAAGTGCAACAAAAAAAAAACTCAACAACCAACAACTATAGTGCGCATTCACAAATCACAAACTTCAAATAGGTTGAAGCATACAACACAAGTGATTCATATGATTCTTAGCTTTCAATTTTCAAGTGTTAAAACAATCATTGACACTTTAGACCTTGATGCAACACTATGGAATCTAGTCCCTAATGCCAACACTAAGTAGCAACATCAAATTGCATTATGAAGTTTGAACCCTAATGCAACCATTGAATTTTGAGGCTTGAACAATAACATCAAATTACGAATGAACTTTAGAATCTTGATTTTAATGCAAACATTAAGCATTCATAAACTTACCTTTTTGTGAGTAATGGCCATTTTTACATTGTGCAAATTGTTGTTTGTGCATTTGACATCAACAATTTGAATGACTAAAAGGTTGTTACAAGTTGTGTTCGCTCATGATGGTACATTGTTGCAAATTTTCATTACTTTCTCCCATGAAGAATATTTCATTGTTGAAAAACTTTGCACCACCACCATTGCTTAATAATAGTTGTTGCAAGATTTCAAAGACAAAACATCAAAATTTTATGAACTTTGACGTCACAATTTCAAAATCACGCATGTCATCACAAATTCCCAACTTTGGATTTTGAGTCCATGTTCACAATTTAATGGTTCATTGTTTGAACTCAAAGGACACATGAAAGAATATGCAAAGTGCACACAAGACATAGGGTTCAAGACAATACACTTGCGAGTTGACACGAGCCTTGCAATGTGCATTGTACAATCTTTATTGAAAAGTGAAAAGCCTTTGTTGACTATAATTCATGACAACTTAGCTAGATGCTAGGTGCTACAAGTTACAACCTAGGACCTATTACCTAGACTTATAGTTCTAAAGGTGCATTCACACTTGGTGTTAAGGACTCTAGTATTAAGTCCCCTAACACCAAGCTAGACATTTATAACCTAAACCTATTAACCACGAAAGTTTTATGTTAAGTTACTACACAACTTTTTCCAAATCCAGTATTTGGCCAAAAAATGCAAAAAAATCTGTGTTTTTTTTTTTTTTTTTTTTTTTTCCATTGAATGGTCACTGCCCCAATTTTTTTGTAGCACAAGGTTGGAATTTCTCTCCAAAAAAAATAAAATCATTGGTACTAGCTGCCCGTGGTTCCTCTTGGATGGTCGAATAATTCCATCCATGCTATCCATAGTTATTTACTTTTTTTTCCCAACCCTACCCATAAAACTAAGACATGGGTTGCAAACAGGTGGGAGACTAAGGCCCGATTTTACACTAGGAGTCAAGGCCGAAAAAAATTGGGGCCAACTTTGAGCATTTTTGGCTTGTTGTTTGGCCCCAAGTTACTAATAAAATGCTAGAACATTGGTGTCAGGATATTAATAAATGCTGAATCTTTGGGCCCAAGGGTTGCAAATTGGCCTCTCAAATTCCATGGTATCCTTTTTCCAGCCTTGGGGCCAATACAAGGCTATGAAGTTCGGCATTTATTAGTAACTTTGGGCAGATTGAAAAGATTTGTTCTACTTCAGCCTTGAGCCCTAGTGTATAAAGCCCTTGGAGCTGATTTCAACTTTTGTACCAATAGGAATGCTTGATTTGGGTTGAACATTGGCCCTGACTCCTAATGTAAAGCAGGCCTAATAGTAACTCACCTCGACCAATCAAACTATGTAGCCAATCAACAGCAGGTGTTAGGCTTTGCTATGCCTATTACCCGCCTCAACATCCTGTCCAAAAATGCTGGGCCAAAACCATTTTGCTGAGCCAAACCAGCATGTTTTGACTTTTCTTCATCCAATTTCTTTTTTAGGGCCACATATTGAGCCCTGGTGGAGCAGCATGTTTTGACTTTTCTTCATCCAATTTTCTTTTTTAGGGCCACATATTGAGCCCTGGTGGAGCAGCATGTTTTGACTTTTCTTCATCCAATTTTCTTTTTTAGGGCCACATATTGAGCCCTGGTGGAGCTGTTCTTATTAACTAACAAGCTGATGTTACGCCCACATATGTGCTTCTACATACTATCTCCCACATCCAAAACAAGTTTGTAAGTTATTTTCCCATCCTCATCCATAAACATGAAATATTAAAATATTGTTGAGTGAGGGAAACACTTGAATGTCACCATACGGGCCAATCATTGTGACTAGCCAATCGAAGACAATCGATTATCGTCCTTTGGTGGCCCTTTTGGAGAGCCCTCTATCGTGAGTAGATTTATAGCTCCAATCTCTTGTGCACACTATTCAAGTCATGCACTTCATCTAAATTACTATGGACATGAATGTTGTTATGGGCGCAAATGGATGAAATCTTCTTGGTTGTGCATTAAAAAAAAAATTCTAGAATGGAGGTCAATTTTGTGTGAGAGAAATAGATCTCAACACGTGAAAGAGATCATGAAAAAATCCATGAACAATCATAAAAACTCAAAATACATGATCACAAGCATCAAGTAGCCCACAACCATAATATACAAATTTCATGGGCTTTTTTGCACGCCAAACCTTGAACAAATGGAAAGAAGAGGATAGAATGCTCGAGCTGCTCGTAGGACAAGTTGCTCACAAATAATAAGGCTGACATAAAATAAAAGGGTTCATGGTTATGGGGCAATGTGACCTTGGATTTGTAGGTTTGTACAATTTGTGGCTATGTCGATTCTGCAAAAACCTACTTCAAAACAACTATATGTTTGAACTAGTCTAAAGTTGGCCTCGGTGAGTATGTATGTATGTAACCACCGTTAAAACCAAAATATGTGAGACAAATCAAAAGTTGAAGACTGACAAGAGAAACAAACCCATTTGTTTGGAGTGAAATTTGTGATTCCTTATTAAGCTTCAGATTCCAGAAGTTGTCAAATGATGTACGAATCGATAAATCTATGAATGCTTTTGACAAGTCTGACACCTTCTTTCCACACACACATAGAGATCATCAGTCTGGCGTCTGGATCATGAAATGGTACATATTTGAAGGAGAAGGAAGAGCTGTCCCTTTACCCTGACAACTAGGTTAGATCCAAAGACCTTGAAGCAATAAGCTCCAGGCTGATCATGAGCAAAAATGGTATGATGCATTTTGATCCTCATCATCAGTGTGGACCTCTCACTAACTTTGCTCTTCGGATCCTTGAAGGCAGCAGTTGCCACCATGATTCAATTCCTGAGATGCCAACAACACACCTTCTTTCATCTCATCAACTGTCGTTTCCATGGAACTCTTGTTGATGTAATTGAGTGCCTGCTTGTGCCCATAATTCAAAGGGCAACAGAGTTGTAGTGGGTATGTATGTCTTTTAGACAAGTGCATAGATCTTATTAGTGTCTGTGTACACGAATGCATTGCAAGAGGTTTGACTTAGCATTATATACGGGCTTTCAAAGAGCCCCACCAATCTTCAGCCCTGCAAGATATGGTTCCTTTAAGGGAATAATTTTCCCCCATAGAGAAAGAAAGATGGACATGTTATGAGGAATTTTTCAATTGTAAAATTTGTAACACAGTTTCTATTTACGTATGTATTCCAAATGTGTATTCAATTGTGAGTGCTGAGACATTATTAGTCAACAAAACAATATTGAAAATCTCTGAGAGCAATTTTCTTCCTGTACTCAAATCACCAATTTGTTTCCATTCATGTTCCACTATTTCTTACTCTGTTTCCTCACATTAGTTGAGGTTGAGAACAGTTAGAATTTGTCTGTGGATTGCAATATGCAAAACAATTGGTTGATTGAACAAAATTTGGGACTAGGATCTAGACCCAAGACCTAGAATTGTCCCCCCTAGAATTGTCCCTAACATTTGCAACCATCTTAACACACACACATGGAGGCCCACACACACACACACATTGATAATCTGCAGAGTGAGAACTCCCAAAATTCTTCTGAATTTTATCTCTTGGAGTGCCAACTCAAGAGGCCCAAGAATTCTTCTGAATTTTATCTCTGGGAGTGCCACCGCAAGAAACCCAAAATTCTTCTGAATTTTATCTCTTGGAGTGTCAACTCAAGAACCCCAAAATTCTTCTGAATTTTATCTCTTGGAGTGCCAACTTGAAGAAACCCAAAATTCTTCTGGATTTTATCTCTCGGAGTCCCAACTCGAGAAACCCAAAATTCTTCTGAATTTTATCTCTTGGAGTGCCAACTCAAGAACCCCAAAATTCTTCTGAATTTTATCTCTTGGAGTACCAACTCAAGAAACCCAAAATTCTTCTGAATTTTATCTCTTGGAGTGCCAACTCAAGAACCCCAAAATTCTTCTGCATTTGAGCTCTTGGAGTGCCAACTTAAGAAACCCAAAATTTTTCTGGATTTTATCTCTTGGAGTAGCAACTCAAGAAACCCAAAATTCTTCTGAATTTTATCTCTTGGAGTGCCAACTCAAAAAACCCACTTTGCAATTTTAGTATTGGTTGTCTTCCACACTGCTCAACATACAGAATATATCTACATTTTGAAGCAATCCGACAAGCTTTGAGAGGTAACAACAACGCAAGCATTTTCATCTGTTGCATACATGTTTTCTATACATCTTGTAATCATTTTGTATCCGCACTAATGACAATCTCTTCATGTACATGTAGACAATTCGCAATTTCATACGAGACAAGAAAAATCAAATCCTTATTAGATCCCAGTTTGCAAAGAAATCAATGCAATTACCTACATTGTACCTACTACCAAACTATATACATAGTGTACAACAACGCGCACGTAGAAATGGAGTACAATTTGCTTACGAAATTGCAGTCAACAACAGTTGATACTGTTCCTTGGGTGTAGTATTTTTGATGTTGTTAGATTATGATTTGAGAACTGACATGTTAGTACAATGCAGATCTAACTCTTGTGCCGAATCCTATGTCTATGCAGAAAGAAAGGAAATAACAATGCATTATTTTTACCAAGATACGAGAAAGGTTTATATAACTCATTGCTTCTCTTCAGTGAGCTAGTAGCCCATCATCAAGGTATTTCAAGGTGTGTGCTAAACCCTAAACCCTAAACTCTCTACTCATCCCTATACAAGTTTACCTAGACAACCCAAAACCGAATTGAAATTCATAATCCCACTTGGGGAAGATGACAATCGATGTGAGTCCCATCTCCCCAGGCACCAGCAGACCCTTTGGCACTGATGCTTAGAAGTTTAGTACTGACAAAAAACTTGTACTCATCCCTAACACTTCACCCATGTAACAAATACGGAATTGAATCCACAACCACTTGCAAGATGACCACGAGTCCTTCTCCCATCCAGAGCTGCCAGACTAGATCAACATGTATGTGCTTTGGCACTGACAAAATATTCTTGAACAAGTTGACAATTTGGGTATCATCACTCTTGGTGTCCTCGGTAAGTGCCAAATGGGAAGTAAAGCATTGGAAACACATTGACACAAATTGTGAATTATACCATCATACCTACCTACATACAACGTATGTATCTTTTGGGCACAAAATAATTTGGCAAAAGGTCTAGCCAAATTATTATTATTATTATTATTATTGATATTTGTGGAAATTGTTGAAAATTGAAAACCATTGGGTTTATTTACTATCGCAAGTGCACCAACACAAGATGTATTTCGTATACTAATTCTTCAATAGGTTGGTATACAAACAACTCTCAAGATTATCTTAGGGGTTAACCCATAAATTCGTGCTGCTCAAGTAGCCAATTGGGATTGCTAGGTTGACAAACTAGTTCACTCCCCATTCGTGTTTTGGCCACCAAAAATAAATGGTGGTATTCTAACTCAAAACTTCACTCCACAAACTTCCACACCCACCCAAAAATTAGATCCAATGCTTATTGATGATGAATGCAACTCGTTAATTTTTCTCTTTATTAGGGCAATCACTTGCTATGTTGCAAGTGTGGAAAAGTTGTGCGTTCTTGAGTTGTTGAAAACCACATCTTGTGGAACAATGATGCAAACTCAAAACAAATTTTGGGTTTGTGATGTTCTACTTATTCTTGTAAGAGCATGAAGTTTACTATATATTTATATATATATGTATTTCAGAAAATAAAATAAAATAAAGGAAACTAAAGAATGTGATGGAATATATCATTTGTTGAAATGTAATCCTCAAAATTAATTAATTATTTTGACAAACATGTGTCGAAGTGGCAAAGGTACTATAGTATATAATACATAGGATATTGTGACCACCAAGAGAATTGGCAAAAGGAATTGGTCGTTTTCTATTGTTGAACCAAACCAATTGACCGAAGAAAATTTGTGATAGAATATTCCATTAAAAAAAATTTAAAAACCTGACTAGAAGCTTTCCTCAATGGTGAGGATATTATTTTATTATTTTCTCACAAAAGGTCTTCCCGGAAATGGTTGGGGCAATTAAAATTTTCTCACAGCCCTAAAAGTAATTAATATTGTAAGGGTTTTAGTGTGTCACTATGGTAGTTTCATCATTTGCAGTGCCCATGATGGCTAGCACCTGCCCCCCCACCAAAAAACACACACAATAAGTTGATCCATTAATTTGCACATTACTATAGCTAAAATTAAAATGGTACACAAATCATAGGGTCTTAACCAGTGTTGGATGATGCTTTAATCTTGGACCAAACCCCCCACCATGGGTTAGACAGGGTATATAGGCATATACCTGGTGGAGGCCAAAATTTGAAAAATCCAAAATTTGGTATAATTCTCAACTGTCACATCAAAAATTGTTAAAAGGTAAAGGCAAAGTTAAATTTATCTTAAAATTTTATTTTTTGGATAATTTTATTTTAATTTTTTATGATAATTTTATTTTAAATTTATCATCATTTCTTAATGTGAAAGGCTATCTTTAGCTTCACTTTGAAAGGAAATTTTTCTAAGCGTTTGTGAGAAATAGGCAAGAGTAATAATAAGAAGATGGAGGTTTATTAGCTAAATTAAGTCATTAAATTTTAAATTGATAATCATTTAACTTCATTATGAAATAAAAGTTTTCAAAAGGTATGTGAAAAAGAGATAAAAATTCCAATGATGATGATTTTATCATAGTTGGTTTAGGTGGGATGGGCTATAGTCATAGGTTTTACAAAAAGACAATTCCAAACTGCAAATTCATTATATGTTGACTTCAACTCAGAATGTTTTTTAAAAAAACATTTCACAAGTTGTAATGTTTCAAAATGTCTTTATGGATCCTAAGATATTGAAAGCAAAACAAATTTCTTTATTTTTTCAATGTGTTTTGGAACCTTTGTGTCTTTTCAATTTCATACACATGTTTACATGTGATTTCATACAAATGTAAATATGTGTTATTTCATTTGAATATGTTGAGATTATTTCAAGAGATTAAGATTTTTTTTTCTTTGAAATTAAGCTAATTTCCAATTAAAAACTTCTCCCCTAAATACTTAATTCAAGGATTTAATCCCCATTTGCTTAGCTGATTTAATGTTTATCCACCCTAATTGCTTCCAAATTTTCAATGAATTAAAAACATGGGTGGCTGATTAAGTCTCCCCTTGGATGATAATTGGGCGGTATTTTGTACAATTTGAATCCTATATATATTTGAAAATAACAAAATTTTCAAATGTAAACCCTTGTTTCTTTTTTATCATTTCATCGTCACTATTAAGATGTAGCAATGCAAAGCCGACGTAATGGTAAAGGAGGTGGAGCTTTTGAAAATATAAAGTTAATGTGGCTTTTCATATCCATGTAAGTCCATGGGGGAAGGGAATGAAGTGGAAAGATTTGGAAGATTCATTTGTAGGGTGCACAAAATAATGTTATAATTTCATGAATGGTTTGAAACTA